>SKET01000037.1_pt1 | contig 122680 bp, 107 predicted proteins | sample 4841461 | NCBI WGS metagenome assembly SKET01 (sample SAMN11008802, study PRJNA524170) | human gut metagenome | biome: Human fecal sample; material: Feces; isolation source: fecal sample from pouch patient p5 | host: Homo sapiens | place: Israel: Tel-Aviv | collected 2014-02-13
GGATTCTGCGTCGTAATGGACTGCCGAAATCAATGGATTTTAGAGAAGTGAATCAGACATTTATTTCCAGTGTCAGCAATCAACGTAATCATATTCCAAGAAAATCATTGAATTACAGAACACCAATCGAAATATTTTTGAGCTATGTACAAGAAGCATTTTATTCTAGCTTAATTTGACAAATCATAAATTGAAAATATCCGAACTATTCCGAACTATATTGAAGCGAAAATATTTTTTCATCACTAAATAGTGTTGAATTTATGTTTTTATGTATAAATAGCTTCTAATAGTTCGGGTATTTTGTTTTTATAACCATTTTTATTCTTATTTTTAAAAAAATATTTCGAAATATACTAGACAATTCAGAAAATTTTGTTTAATATTATTCCAATAAAATTCAAATCTTTATCAAATGAAATTCCAATAAAAACGGAAAAAAAGTGAAAAGAGGAATGAAAAAATGACAGAATTGATAATTGGCGGAGTCACAGCAAGCACATTGGCAGAAAAGTATAAGACACCTCTGTATGTGTATGATGAAGAAAAGATGAGACAAACGATGCTGTCATTCAAGCGAGGCTTTGTATCGAAACGTTTTGATACAAAAGTGCTTTACGCCTCTAAAGCATTCCAAACGATTGAGATGCTGCATTTAGTTCGTGAATATGGATTCGGGCTAGATGTTGTCAGTGGTGGGGAAATCTATACCGCTTTGCAAGCTGATTTTCCTAGAGATACTATCTACTTCCATGGTAACAACAAGACGCCAGAGGAACTGATCTATGCACTTGAAAATGATTTGTTGCATATTGTTGCCGATAATTTGATGGAAGTTGAATTATTAGCAGAATTAAGCCAACGCTATTTAAAAAAAATCTGTATCATGCTTCGGTTGAATGTCGGAGTAGAAGCACATACTCATGAATATATCGTCACTGCGCATATTGATTCAAAATTCGGCATGAGCTATGAAAGTAAAGAGTGCCAACAAGCCCTTCAGTTGATAAAAGAAAGCAGCTATCTAGAGTTAGAAGGATTTCATGCTCATATCGGGTCACAAATTTTTGATGTTACTGCTTGGTTAGCTGAAATCGACAAATTGACGAATTACTTAACCGATTTTGACCAACCTCTTTCCTTGAATCTTGGCGGAGGGTTTGGGATTCGTTATACACAAAATGATCAGCCGATCCCAGTCGAAGAGGCACTAAAAAAACTGATTGAATATACGGAAGAAGCTTTGGAAAAACGAAAACTGACCATTCGTCAATTACTGATCGAACCGGGTAGAAGTATTGTTGGAGAAGCTGGTACAACACTATACACGATTGGTTTCATCAAAAAGACACCACATAAAAAATATTACTTTGTAGATGGCGGGATGACAGATAATATCCGTCCAGCTCTGTATCAGGCAGAATACGATTGTGATTTAGCAGCAAAACTGTCGGAAGAAAAAACAGAGAAAGTGACGATTGCAGGAAAAATGTGTGAATCAGGCGATGTGGTAATTAAAGAAGCTTATTTGCCGAAAGCAGAATCGGGTGATCTTTTAGCTGTTTATTCCACGGGAGCTTATGGATACTCGATGAGCAGCAACTACAATCGAGCGACACGACCAGCAGTTGTTTTTGTCAATAATGGCCAATCAAGACTGATTGTTCGCAGACAAGCATTTTCTGATCTACTAAGGGGGGAAGTTTCCTATGATCCTTCATAAATATAATGGCTGCGGAAATGATTTTATCTTATTAGATTACGCAGAAGACACAGATTATAGTCAATTAGCCGCTTCTTTATGCACAAAAGAAAAATATGATACAGACGGATTGATCGCCGTAAAAATCGATCCGTTGGAAATGATCTATTACAACAAAGATGGCAGCCGCGCGCCGATGTGCGGAAATGGCATTCGCTGTTTTGCTCGATACGTAAATGATCAGAACATGATGAATGAACAGGAATTCAACGTAGAGACATTAGCAGGCACAAGAAAAATTACGGTGTTGGATCCCTCACCTTTTTATTGCAGCGTAGATATGGGAGTGCCAGATGATTCTCCGGAAAAAATCAAAGCTAATCAAACTTATCCAATAAAAAACCAGGAAATAGAGATCAATGGTGAAAAAGTAACGATCACTAGTTTATTTTTAGGAACGATTCATACCATTGTTTTTGTTGAAAATGCGCGTGAGGAAGTCTGGAGAAAAAGAGGTGAACTGATCTGTCATCATCCTTTGTTCAAAGAAAAAACCAATGTCAACTTTGTAGAAGTAGTCAATGAACAAGAATTGATCGTCCGTACCTATGAAAGAGGAGTAGGTTGGACACTTGCTTGCGGTACAGGTTGCTGTGCCTCTTATGTGGTTGCTAAGGAAACTGGGAAAATTTCAGCAGATCAGGTAGTTGTTCACTTGGAACAAGGAGACTTGATGATCTCTGGTGAGGATGCGATACAAATGGCTGGCCCAGCAGTTCATGAATGGACAAGAATATTGGAGGAATGAAGATGATAAAAGGTTCGATCGTGGCGCTGATCACGCCGATGAATGAAGAGGGATCAGTAGATTATGCTGGTTTGGAAAAATTGATCCAATTCCATTTAGATGAACAAACAGATGGATTATTAGTTTTAGGTACAACAGGAGAATCTTCTACGCTCACACAATCTGAGGAGGAGCAGATCCTTCAACTGACAGTAAAGAAAGTGGCTGGCCGTGTGCCGGTGATTGCAGGAGCTGGAACGAATAATACGAAAGAAACGATTGAAAAAGCGAAGCATTTTGCTTCTTTGGGGGCAGACGCACTTTTGGTCATCACCCCTTACTACAACAAAACAAGTGATGCAGGACTAGCTGCTCATTTTACAGCAATTGCAGAAGCCTCACCGATTCCGCTTATTTTGTATAATGTTCCTTCTAGAACAGGCATGTCGATTCCAATCCATGTATTAGTAAATTTAGCAGAACATCCTAATATCATTGGTTTGAAAGAAGCCTCAGGAGATATGGCTTATGTGATGGATGCCGCTCGGTTGATTGGAGAAGAATTCTTCCTTTACAGTGGAAATGATGATTTGATCCTACCAGTAATGAGTGTAGGAGGAAGCGGTGTAATAAGTGTATGGGCGAATATCCAACCTAAAATAGTCCATGAATTAGTAAAAGATACGCAGGACGGAAGATGGCAGCAAGCAAAAGAAAAGCAATTAAATGCACTTGAACTGATCCATGCCTTGTTCAGTGAGACCAATCCTATTCCTGTCAAAGCAGCCATGTCATTATTAGACTTACCTTCCGGACCTCTACGCCTGCCTTTAGTTTCTCTTTCAAAAGAGAAAAAGAAACAATTAGCTCAGCTTTTGTTAAAAGAAAGGACGGTTGAAAAATGAAAATCGGACTGATTGGCAGTGGACAGATGGGAAATAGAGTCGAAGAAGTTGCACAAGAAAGAGGAGATACGGTCCTTCTTTTACGGACGGCACCTAAAGAAGCAACTACGCTTGCTTTTACGGAACTGCCAGAACTGCTTATTGATTTTTCTCATCCAGATAATTTAGAGAAAATCCTTTCGTATAGCTTATCATATCAACTTCCGTTAGTCATTGGCACGACAGGTTATACACAATCACAGTTCCAAGAAATAAAAGAACATGCCAAACATGTACCTGTGATGTATAGTGCTAATTTTTCGTTCGGCATCATGGTGATGAATCAACTAATCAAGCAAGCAGCTGCAATGTTGCAAGGCTGGCAGATCGAACTGATTGAAAAACATCATAGTCGTAAAAAAGATGCACCATCTGGTACTGCAAATATGCTGCTTCAAACAATCCAAGAAGTGCAAAAGCTGCAGCCCGTATACAACTGGCAAGGGAAAAAAAGAGAAGAAAACCAAATTGGTGTACACAGTATTCGTGCAGGTTCTTTACCTGGTGAACATGATGTATTGTTTGCTGCTACTGATGAAATATTTACGATCAAACATGAATCTTTTTCTAATCGAATCTTTGCTGCAGGCGCAGTAGAAGCAGCGGACTGGTTGAAAGATCAGTCACCAGGTTATTACAAATTAGAAGATTTATTAATGGACAAAGGGGTGTAAAAAACGTGGAAGCTCAAGAAATCATCCGCTACATTCAAACGGCATCTAAAAAGACGCCTGTGAAAGTCTATCTGAATGTAACCGAGCCAATCGAATTTAAAGAAAGTAAAGTTTTTGGTGAAGGAAGCAGCTTCGTTGTTTTTGGTGACTATGAGACGATTGCTCCGGTTTTAGAAGCTGAATCAGAAAAAATCATTGAAATCGAAATCGAAACTGCTGCAAGATACAGCGCAGTTCCTTTGCTAGATATTAAAAAAATTAATGCTCGTATCGAACCAGGTGCTATTATCAGAGATCAAGTGTCAATCGGCAACAATGCCGTGATCATGATGGGAGCGATTATCAATATTGGTGCAGTAATCGGTGAAAACACGATGATTGATATGGGTGCTGTCTTAGGTGGACGAGCGACAGTGGGCAAAAACTGCCATATTGGTGCAGGAGCTGTCTTAGCAGGTGTGATCGAACCAGCATCGGCCAAACCGGTTATCGTAGAAGACGGCGTACTGGTAGGTGCGAATGCAGTGATTGTTGAAGGTGTCCATATCGGAAAAGATGCAGTCGTGGCAGCAGGAGCAGTGGTTTTAGAAGATGTGGCAGCAGAAACTGTTGTCGGTGGAATACCTGCACGTGTATTAAAAATAAGTGATGATCAGACAAAAGAAAATACAGCATTGATTGCTGCGTTACGCGAATTATAGAGGAGATGGAGAAAAATGCGCGAAATAGATACCTGTATTGTGGGGGCAACCGGATTAGTCGGCCAAACGATGCTCAAAGTGTTAGAAGAATATGATTTTCCAGTAGGACGATTGAAATTATTAGCTTCAAAACGTTCAGCCGGTAAAGTTTGTGTATTCAAGAAAAAGAAACACACTGTACAGGAATTGACAGAAACTTCATTTGAAGGATATGATTTAGCGCTATTTTCTGCAGGTGCTTCTGTATCCAAAGAGTTTGCGCCAATCGCACGAAGTCAGGGACTATTTGTCATAGATAATTCCTCAGCATGGCGGGAAGATTCGGATATTCCATTAATCGTTCCAGAGGTCAATCTGGAAGACTATACATTGAATCGGCTGATTGCAAATCCAAATTGTTCAACCATTCAAGCGGTACTTCCGCTTAAAGCTTTACAAGAAGCCTTTGGTATCCAGCGAGTCAATTATTCGACCTATCAAGCAGTTTCTGGTTCCGGGCAAAAAGGCATTGAAGATCTTCATCGTACGCAAAATGACGAGGAACCAGTTTTGTATCCTTATAATATTAGCCAAACGGTGATTCCGGAAATCGATCAGCCTTTGGAAAATGGGTATACAAAAGAAGAACAGAAAATGATAAATGAGACCCGTAAGATTCTGCATCAGCCTGCTTTGCCAGTATCAGCAACCTGCGTACGTGTGCCAATCGAAAATGGACATGGAGTCTCTGTGGCAGTTCAACTGCAAAAAGAGTTTACGACGGAAGAAATTAGAGAGTGTCTCAGCCAGTTTCCAGGGATTCAATTAGAAGATGATCTAGCAGCACATAAATATCCGACGAGCATTCTTGCTAGAGGAACAGATATGGTTTATGTTGGGAGGATCAGAAAAGACACTTCTTTAGAGAACGGATTGTTGTTCTATACGACTGCCGATAACATACGCAAAGGAGCCGCTGCGAATGCCGTACAGATTGCTGCAGCTTTAATGCAGAAAATAGCGGAGGTGGCAAGATGAGTAATACGCTGAAAGTAGCGAAATTCGGCGGAACATCGATGTCTCATGAAGAGCAATTCAAAAAAGTCCGTACAATTGTTCTTTCAGATCCCAATCGCCAAGTGATCGTTGTTTCTGCTTTAGGCAAACGTACGTCAGATGATGACAAAGTAACAGACTTACTTTATTTGATTTATGCTTACCTTCAGCATCATGTTGATTGGACACCCCTTTGGAAAAGGATTTGTGATCGTTTCATTCAAGTAAGAGATGTTCTTGCCCTGCAGTTACCTATTGAAGATGAACTAGCACGCATACAGAAACAACTGGAAGACGAAAAGATAACTGAAGATTATTTAGTAAGTAGAGGTGAATATCTGACTGCTCAACTGATGGCTGAGTATCTTGGTTACCAGTTTATTGACGCAAAAGACCTGATTTTCTTTGACTATGATGGGAAAATCGATCAGGAAAAAACAGCACAGGAAATCACAAAAGCATTTAAAAGATATCCGAAAATGGTTGTTCCAGGGTTTTACGGGGCGAACCCTGCAGGAAAAGAAAAATTATTGGGCCGTGGGGGAAGCGACATTACCGGCGCGATACTGGCGAAGATGTTGCAAGCGGAAAGTTATGAGAATTGGACGGATGTTTCAGGAATCATGATGGCTGATCCGCGAATCATCGATCATCCTAAAATCATCGAGGAAATCTCTTTTAGAGAACTGAGAGAGATGGCTTATATGGGGGCTAACGTTCTTCATGAAGCAGCTGTTTTCCCAGTTCAAGAGGCTGATATCCCCATCCAAATAAAAAATACCAATGATCCTTTCGCTCAAGGGACAAAAATATCGAATCACGAAATAGAAAAGGAAAATGGACTGACAGGAATAGCTGGACGCAAGGATTTTCTTTCCATCACTTTATTCAAACGTCATATGTCCGATGAAATCGGGTTTATCTGGAAAGCAATGAGCATTTTTGCTAAACATGAGATATCAATCGAACATATTCCTTCAGGGATCGACAATATCGGAGTGATCGTCTCAGCAGAAGCGATTGCCGATAAGTTATTTCTCATCACGAAAGAATTAAAAGAAACACTTGGCGTGGAAGAAATCGTCGTGATCGAAGACTTAGCTTTGATCTCTGTCGTTGGGGGTCCGCATAAAGAATTGATTGGATTATCTGGGAAAGTGTTATCGATATTGAACAAATTAGAAATTCGCACATCGATCTTATCACAAGGAGCACAGGAGTTGAATCTGATCATCGGTGTACCGAATAATCAATATGAAACAGTAGTGAAGGGTATCTATGAAGGGATGGTGAATACGGATGCTGAAAGAATATCGAATGGCACTCCATCAAATTCCTGAAATCGGGTTTCATGAATTCAAGACAAAAAAATATTTATATGAACAAGTAAAAAACAGCGGGGCCGTTATCCATGAAATCGGCGAAACAGGACTACTCCTTTATTTTGATAATCAGCAAGAAGAAACGATTGCTTTTCGAACAGATATCGATGCACTGCCAGTCAAAGAAGAAACGAATCTCTCTTTTGCTTCTAAGCATGAAGGTTATATGCATGCATGTGGTCATGACGGACATATGGCGATGCTTTTAGGGTTGACTGACTTTATAACTAAACACATTGAGGATCTTATTTATAATGTAGTACTGATCTATCAGCCATCAGAAGAAATTTCCGGTGGCGCACAAAGCGTTATTCAGTCAGGATTGTTGGATAAATATGAAGTACAAGCAATATTTGGCTTTCATCTATGGCCTGGACTAGCTAAGGGAGAAGTTTTCTCTCGACCAGGACCTTTGATGGCACAAAGCAGTGAAACAGACATTATCATTAAAGGCCAGTCTGCACATATTGCTTCTAGTGAAAAAGGAATCGATAGTCTGGAGGCAGCTGTACGATTTTTGAAGAATGTTTATGATTTTGACCGGCAATTACCGGCAGAGTGGAATCATCTGATGAAATTTGGCCAAATCCAAGGTGGAACGATCCGAAATGTTTTAGCTGGAGAAGTTATTGTATCCGGAAGTATCCGTTCTTACAGTTCAGATATGCAAAATTATTTGAAGAGGGGATTAGACCATTTAGCAGAACAGTTTCACTCTACAGCTACTATTTCTTTTCGCTATAATGACGGCTATCCAGCTGTAATCAACCATAGAGGCTTATATGCAGCACTGTTAGATTCAAACAAACTACATGAATTAGATGCTCCAGTTCTTCAAGCCGAAGATTTTGGCATATATACGCAACAATATCCATGTGTATTTTTCTTTTTAGGTGTCGGTGATACCCCTGCTTTACATGATCCGACGTTCGATTTTGATATGGATGTTTTAGAAAATGGTGTAGAATGGTACAAAACGATTCTTTTTACAGAAAATCTTCTTGTAAAAATCGATAGCAGTTCAAAAGAGGAGCGAGTAAATAATGATGAATTTATCCAATCGATTTAGTCCTAGGCTTTCTAGAATAGAAGTATCAAAAATACGACAATTCGATCAGCAAATATCGTCGATACCAGATGTGATCAAACTCACCCTGGGAGAACCGGATTTTCCAACTCCTGAACATGTCAAGCAAGCAGGAATAGCAGCGATTGAAGAAGACTTTTCTCACTATACCGGAATGAGAGGATTAGAGGAACTGCGGGAAGCGGCTTGTATATTTCAGCAACAGCGTTATGGATTAACTTATGATCCGCAAACGGAAGTTTTGACGACAGTTGGTGCAACGGAAGCGATTGCCTCTGCGTTGTTATCTGTTTTGGAAGAAGGAGACAAGGTTCTTATTCCAGCGCCTGCTTATTCAGGATATCAGCCATTAGTGGAACTAGCTGGTGCTGAATTGATCCCGATAGATACTTCTGACACAGGGTTTGTCTGTCAGCCGGAACAATTTGAACGAGCATTTGAACAATATGGATCAGCTGTCAAAGCAGTCATTTTAAACTATCCTAACAATCCTACTGGGACGACATTGTCTGCAAAACAATTGAAAGCAATCGCTGAGGTTTTAAAAAAATATCCGGTATTTGTTATAAGTGATGAAGTATATGCTGAATTGACTTATAGTGGAACGCATATGTCCATAGCTACTTATCTTCCAGAACAAACAATCGTGATAAGCGGGTTATCCAAGTCACATGCGATGACTGGTTGGCGAGTGGGCTTTATTTTTGCTCAAAAAGCCCTTATTGACGAACTAATTAAAGTCCATCAATATCTGGTGACTGCCGCTACAACGATGTCGCAAAAAGCTGCGGCTGAAGCGCTAATAAATGGGGTGAAAGATAGCGAGAATATGAAAGAGCAATATCAAACACGAAGAGACTATCTGGTCCAGCAATTGGCGCCTTTAGGATTTGAAGTGACCCAGCCAAACGGTGCATTTTACTTGTTTTGCAAACTCCCAGCTGCCATTCAAACTGACTCTTGGCAGTTTTGTGTAGAATTAGCGGAACAGGCAAAAGTTGCGTGTATCCCAGGAATTGCATTTGGCCCAGAAGGAGAAGGTTATATCCGGATTTCTTATGCTAGCAGCATGGAAAAATTACATGAGGCCTGCAAACGGATCAAAGACTTTTTAACAGAACAGTGATTCATAGATTTTATCAAAAAAACAATCGTTAATTTTGCGGTATATTCTGCAAGGAGACGATTGTTTTTTAAATTTAGTTCAAATGAACGCGTTTCTTTTGATTCATAACTAATGTAATGTTAAGTTTAAATTGTTTAGAATGATTTTAAAAGAATATTCAAGGAGGTTTCATCAATGGAAAAAATCAAAGTTGTCATTGTAGGTGCATCTCATGGAGGGCATCAATCGATCTTGGAACTATTGACACGATACGGTGAAAATGTAGATATCACGCTATTTGAAGCAGGAGACTATATTTCCTTCATGTCATGTGGTATGGAGCTGTATTTAGAAGACAAGGTAACAGATGTAAATGATGTACGTAATTTCAGACCAGAAAACTTTCCGCAATCCAATGTTCATATTTTAAATAATCACGAAGTAAAAACGATCGATGCCGATAAAAAAACAGTAACGGTTACTAGCGCATCAGATAACGAAACAAAAGAATATCCTTATGACAAATTGATTTTGAGTTCTGGTGTCAAACCAAACAATCTGCCAGTACCAGGAGCAGATCTAGAAAATGTCTACTTGATGCGTGGATACAATTGGGCAACCAAAATCAAAGAAAAATTAAATGATCCGGCTATTAAAAAAATCGCTGTCGTAGGTGCGGGTTACATTGGGATCGAAGCAGCAGAAGCAAGCCGAAAAGCTGGGAAAGAAGTCGTATTGCTTGATGTGATCGATAGACCTTTAGGCACTTATTTAGATGCTGAGATGACAGATATTTTAGAACAACACCTAAATGAAAACGGTATTGAAGTTTTGACAAATGCAAAAATCGAAGCTTTTACTGGTAACGGAAAAGTTGAGGCAATCAAAACAAGTGAAAAAGAAATCCCAGCAGATCTAGTCATTCAAGCTGCCGGTGTGAAGGCAAATACAGAATGGTTAAAAGGGATCGTCGACTTAGATGAACGTGGCTGGATCCAAACAAATGAATACTTGCAAACGAATCTTCCAGATGTGTATGCAGTAGGAGATGCTACACTTGCTTATTCTATCCCAGCACGCAAAAAAATGCCGATCGCTTTAGCGACTGTTGCACGTAGAGAAGCACGTTACGTAGTAAAACATCTTTTTGAAGAAGTACCAAACAAACCGTTCGGCGGAGTCGTAGGTTCCTCTGCATTAAGTGTCTTTGACTATCATTTTGCAGCAAGCGGATTGAATAGCTTTACAGCAGCAAAAGCAGGAGTAGATGTACGAGTGTCTTATTATGAAGATACGTTACGACCAAAATATGTACCAGAAGAACAAGGAAATCCAAAAGTGTCCATCCAATTATTCTCGGATCCAATGACCCATCAATTGCTAGGAGGAGCAGTATTATCTACCTATGATGTTACAGGTCAAGGAAATGTATTGGCACTAGCGATCCAAAACAAACTGACTTTAGAAGAACTAGCAGAAGCTGACTTCTTCTTCCAGCCAGGCTTTGACCGACAATGGAGCATGTTGAATCTAGCCGCTCAACAAGCGTTAGGAGAAGAACCATTTGTAGAATAAGAAAACGAAATATTTGAAAAGAGGTTGTGAAAAAGCTGCCTTGCATCAAGTAATAAGAACAGCCAAGTAAAAACAGCTTCTTATGTTTTTAACTTGGCTGGACTTATTACCGCAGATGCAAGCTTTTGAACACCGTTTATTTTCAAAAAAGGGACTGTGACACGATTTGTGTACCGACCCCCAAAAGTTAGACCAAAAAATCTAACTTTTGGAGGTCGGTATTTTTTATGGTTAAATATACTTTTGAACTTAAATTAAAGATCGTTCATGATTATTTGGATGGCAAAGGCGATTGGACCGTAAAAATCCAGATCAAGAGATTGAAGCGGAAATGCTTAAAATTCGGGAGAAGCACAAGGATTATGGCTGTTTACGGATGACCAATGAACTAAGAAACCGCGGTTTCTCTATCAATAAAAAGAAAGTTCAGCGCTTGATCAAGAAGCTAGGAATAAAAGTAACGGCATACACACGTAAATCACGGCGCTACAATTCTTATCGAGGACAAGTCGGAGCAGTAGCCAAAAATCGGATCCATCGTCGTTTCTACACCAGTATCTGCCATCAGAAAATCACGACGGATACAACTGAATTTAAATACCATGAAGTGGATGCCAAAGGCATTATCCGTCAAAAGAAATTGTATCTAGATCCTTTTATGGATATGTTCAATAGTGAGATTTTATCCTATCGTATCTCTGAAAAGCCCAATGCATTAGCGGTAATGGAAGGTTTGGAGGAAGCTATCCAGACCACTAACGATTGTCCCTATCGTCGTACGTTTCACTCAGATCAAGGTTGGGCGTATCAAATGAAAGCTTATAGAAACAAATTGAAGGAGTACAAAATCTTTCAAAGCATGTCTCGGAAAGGGAACTGCTTAGATAATTCACTTATGGAGAATTTTTTTGGCTTATTAAAACAAGAGAGTTTTCACGGGAAAGTTTATAACTGTTTCGAGGAATTAAAATCAGCCATCGATAGCTATATCTATTACTACAATAATGAACGGATAAAACAGAAATTAAACTGGCAAAGTCTCGTCCAATTTCGTAAAACAACCGTAACGGTTGTGTAAAAATATCATTTTAGAGCATAAAAAAAAGGAGTGGATTTCTCCACTCCAAAAAAGTCTAACTTTTGGGGGTCACTACAGTGTCACAGTCCTTTTTTTAGTAAAAGGATACATTTCTTCCTTGTATATTCCATGCGTGTTCGTGAGAAAGCATATATAATTTAATTAACAGATAGTTAGGGGGAGAAAAAATGATTTTTTCAATTACAATGAAACTGGTGTTCGGGTTGATCGGTTTATTATTAGTGGTACGTTTGCTTGGGAAGAAATCCATGTCAGAAATCACACCGTTTGATTTAGTCTATACGCTTGTTTTAGGTGGGATCTTAGAAGAATCAACCTATGATGACAATGTCCATGTAGGGCATGTCCTATTTGCCATTGCGCTTTGGGCAGTAATGATTTATGGTATCGAACGTATCGTCCAAAAAAATGAAAAGGTCAATCGTTGGGTCAAAGGCGAGCCATCTGTTCTAATCAAAGACGGCGTCATCAACATGACAGAGTTGACAAATAACCATATCGAGATGGAGCAGTTGCGAGCAATCTTAAGACAGCAAGAATGCTTTTCTCTTGAAAATGCCAAACATGTTATCCTAGAGAATGCCGGTCAAATGAGTGTATTGAAAAAATCAGATGAAGACAAAGCTTTATCGATCCTGCTTGTAGATGAAGGGCAAATTCAGCATAAAGTGCTTCAGTCCAATCAATTGACTGAAGCATGGCTTATGGAGAACTTGAAGAAAGAAGGCTATGCAGATGTAAAACAGCTGATTTATGTTGAATGGTCAGAAGAAAAAGGGCTCTACATACTAAATAAAGAAGACGTCATGCATGAATCTTACCGAATAGATGGATAGATAGACAGAGGTTGTGAAATCAGCGCCTTGGCTTGTTACTCAAAACTAAGCGACTTTTTCACAACCTCTGATATCTAATATACGTTGTTCCAGAAGTTGCTTCTTCGAAAAATAAGCCAAAATTCCACAAAAATTTAAGAAGCAATTTTCGAAAAATCCTTTCTTATTTTTTGAAGTTGATCACTTCTGTCACAACCTCTCATGTCACAAACCATTTTTTTGTTTCCTTTAACTCAATATACCGTACGTCTTCCCACAATATCGGCTGATGGTCAATCATAAAGTAATCTTCATAGGCTTCACCAATGAAGTGCCCTTCGACCTCATCCAAGAGTCTTCCAAATTCATCTTTTAAATTGAGCTGAATGATTACTGCTTTACGAGATAAAAAGGCTTCTGTCAGTATACTATCGATTTCTTGCAATGTCATTTGTTGTTTAGGAAGAGGCTGTTTGCGTGCTTCTTCTTCATTTTTTTTGATACCGTTGACTAGTTCTTCCATCGCAAAAGCAGTCCCCCATTTTAATCCAAATGGCCGATCTCGATACTCGTTATAGTCAATGAATTTTTTTGCTGTCCGTCTCATCTTTTCCACCTTCTAATCCACTCATACCACCTGCATGCCCGCCAACGAGAGAACTACGTGCGATGGCGCGTCCTCCTTGCAAGAGACTATGCGCATGGATGATTGATTGAAAGCCGTATTTTTTTCTAATCGTATCGACAACAAAATCAACTTTCGCTTCATTTATCTGCTTTTCAGGATCTTCAAAAAGGTTAAGCTGTAAACCTGTCGCGTATACGAGGTCGGAACAGTTCACGCCTACACGCCGAATATCCTGGTAGTGGTAATGCTGGTGGAAAATGGTCAATAAAGCATCTGCTAGATCTCTGCTAGCATTTGTCGCTTCGATTTTCATTTGCTGGTGAAACCCGGTCTTGCCATTTGGATCAAGATAGCCTAAAGAGTATCCTACCCATAAGCTGACTACTTGTGTTTTTGCTGCAGATCGTCTCAAGCGAGTGCCGACTTGGTCGGCCATTTCTTTGATAACGATCTCGATTTCTTCTCGTCTTGTATAATCTCTATCTAGGATTTGACTATTTCCGATACTTTTTGATTTTGGTGTATATTCTTGTCCCAAAAAACTTCGATCGATGCCCCAAGCATGGGCATAAAGCTGAGTACCGATGACCCCTAGCTTGCTTTTCAAGTGATAATAATCCGCGTGAGCTAAATCATAAACAGAATGTATACCCATTTGTTTCAGACGTTTTGCTGTTCGTTTGCCGATTCCCCAAAAGTCAGTGATATCTGAGATTTTCCATAACTTTTCTGGTACATCTTCATAACGCCATTCAGCAAACATTTGCTTTCCGTCTTTTGAGCCATTGTCTAAGGCTAGTTTAGCAAGTAGCGGGTTATCGCCAATTCCTATAGTCGTGTAGATTCCGGTCTGCTCAAACACATCTTTATGGATCAGTTTAGCCATGTCGTACGCATTTGTTTTACCAAAGAGTGCCATGCTATTTGTTACATCAAGGAAGCTTTCATCGACGGAATAGACATGATGGTTCGCTTCGTCTGCATATTTTTTATAGATAGAATTGATTTCTCTGTTCTTTTCCATATAATAGGCCATCCTTGGGGCAACAATATATAAATCACTTGGATAGGGGAAGGGAAGATCTCTGGCACGGCTGATATTGGTGATGCCGTAAGCTTTTTTTGCTGCAGGACTGGAAGCCAAGATTAATCCGCTACCCCGTGTTTCTGTCGAATCGGACGGATAGGACATGACTACTAATTTAGTTGTAAGGGGATCAAGATCCTTTTCAACGCACTCTACGGAGGCGTAAAAAGATTTGCAGTCAATACATAAAATATCTCTTGAAGGTTCTTTTTCATAAACAAATACCGGATTTTGATTCGCCCACATAACAATCACCTCTTCAACACAATTAGAACACACGTTCTCTTTCCGTGTCAATAAAAAACAGCAATTTTCAAATACGAGCAAAAGGCTCACATTTGGAAATTGCTGAGAGGTTATTTTTATCTATTTGTTTTTAGCTGAGATCGTTGATTTTTTTATCAAACATGAACAGCTTCTGGATCGATCTTTGTTGTCCCATTTCCAATGTGTGCAACATAAAATTCCGGAGCATAGCCGACAACTTTCATGTATTCATCATAGACATTGTTTTTGAAGGCAGGTATATTTTCTTCTTTGACAAGAGCAATCGCACAGCCACCAAATCCAGCTCCTGTCATTCGTGCACCTAAGACACCTTCTTGTTTTTGAGCAGCATCTACTAGTGTATCTAATTCGATCCCAGTTACTTCATAATCATAGCGAAGAGAGTGGTGAGAATCATTTAACAGTTGACCAAATGCTTCTAAGTTCCCAGCTTCTAATTCAGCTTTTGCCTTCAAAGTCCGCTGATTTTCAGAAACGGCATGGCGAGCTCTGCGTATCAATGTATCATCGCCGATTTGGTCAATAGTTGATTCAAATTCTTCTTCATCTAAGTCTCCTAAAGAAGAGATAGGCAAAGTTTTTTGCAAACGTGCCAAGGCTTCTTCGCATTCGCTACGGCGTTCATTGTATTTTGAATCTGCCAATTCCCGCCGCTTATTCGTATTCATGATGACGATTGCATAACCATCTAGTTTCACTGGAACCATTTCGTATTTCAGCGTATTTGTATCTAATAAGATTGCATGATCTAGCTCACCGAAGCCGATGGCAAACTGATCCATGATACCTGAATTGACACCGATGAATTCATTTTCTACTTTTTTACCTGTTTGGACTAGTTCCAAGCGATCTGTTTTTAAATCAAACAGATCTTCTAATACAACACCTACTAATAATTCTAATGAAGCGCTACTGGAAAGTCCTGCACCATTAGGGATTGTTCCTTCCACTAACAACTCAAACCCATGATCGATTGAGTGTCCAGCTTCTTTTAATTTAAGGACCATTCCTTTTACGTAATTTGCCCAGTTTGCTTTTTTATCATATTCTAGCTCATCTAAAGTAAAACTAATGACACCGATATCGTCAAAGTTTGTGGAATAAACTAATATTTTATTATCGTCTCGAGGTGCTGCTACACCTTGCGTTCCATAAGTGATGGAAGCGGGGAAGACATGGCCTCCATTGTAATCTGTGTGTTCACCAATCAAATTGATGCGTCCTGGTGAGAAGTATTGTGTAGTTTTTTTAGGTCCGAATGTTTCGGCAAATTTTGTATTTAAGCTTCTTTTGATTTCCATGATGAGTTATTCCTTTCTTGTTTTGATTTTGAATTCTGTCACTGTTTCAAATACTGATCCGGCTTTTAAATGAATCGAACCAAATGCTGAGAAGCGCTCTGCACCTGGAGCTGTTTGAGTCTCAAATGTGATGCCACCGTGATGTGCCAGTTTTCGGTTGCGCATTTCTGGTGTTTCTGTGCCGAAATTTGCAGTGAAAATAACCACACTAGAAGCATCTGTAGCAATACCTACTTGGATTCTTTTATCGGGGCTAGTCAAGCGAGCGGCTTCTTTACCCAAGCCGGTTTCTTTTAAGAAAAATGGATGATCGATTCCGTCAACAAGATTTTTTTGATCCAAATCACTAGCAAAAACGGACGCTAATTTTTTAGGTATTTGAAAATCGAAAGCACTTCCTGCAGCATTTTCTTTTACCCCTATAGGAATACTATCTGTTCGCAAAGGAGCATAAGCTTCGCTATTGAGCCAAAGCTCATGTTGATCGATTGACTGAGAAGCATCTCCCGTCAAGTTGAAGTAAACATGATTTGTCGGATTGAATAAAGTATCTTGGTCACTGGTGCCGCGAGAGGTCACTCGCCAGATATTATCTTTTGTCAAAGTATAGCGGATTTCCACATCCATTGTACCTGGAAAACCATGTTCTCCGTCGGGACTTGTAGTAGTAAAAATGACAGAAGCTTCATTTTCGCCATTCAAAATGACATAAGACCATTTTTTTAATTCAAATCCAGGAGCACCACCATGCAGATTATGTCCAGTTTTTGGATCTGTGGCTAATTGGTAAGTTTTTCCATTGAGAGAAAAGCGGCCATTTTCGATTCTCCCTGCGGTGCGACCGATAGAAGCACCGATATACGGATCTTTTTCGATATATTCTTCAGCGGTGTCAAATCCCAAAACTAATTCTCGATCATTTGATTTTAAACTGACGATTCTAGCACCTAAATCAGAGATAGAAAGTGCTAGCTTGTTTTTGTTCTCCAAGGTTATCAAGTGATAACCTTGGCCAAAATCTTTTTCTGTAATCTTCATTTTCAAGATCCTTTCTTAATGGGAAGGAACTACTGCATCGTGAAGTTCATCTTCCATTGTATCAGCTGGAGCCAATTTGTTTTCCAATTCCTCAACGATTTGTGCATGTTTTTTCTCTGTCAATGTAATCTTCCAAGCAAAAATAATAGCGGAGAAAATCATCAAAGCAGCAGGAGCATAGAATGCATAAGCTTTGAAAGTCGTTACGCCATGAGCAGTGATATCAGCAGCAGTAGCATTACCAGTCATCCCAGAAGCGATAGCGACAAACCCTACGATCCCGTTAGACAAAGCACCAGCGATTTTATCTAGTAAAGGGCGAATTGATAGAGTAACAGCTTCGTTACGGATACCATTTTTCCATTGACCATATTCAACAGAGTCTGTGATCGTCATCAAAGCGGATAAGAAAATCAATTGTTGAGGGAAGTAGAACAATACTAGCCCGATGATAACGATTGGCAAACTTGAACCTGCGATCGTAAAGAAAAAGTAAGAAGAAATCATCATTGCGATCCCTCCAAGGTAAACGTAGCGACGAGAGATGACGCGTGTAAGCATTGGGAATAGTGGAACAGCTACTAAACCAAGTAAGGCAGCAACTAGACCAACGATCCAAAATTCAGTTGGTTGGCCAAGTACATATTTGAAGAAGTAGAATAATACGGCAGTTGTTGCTACATTGGCAATCGCATAAGCGATATAAGCAAGGGCAAGCCACATCAACTGATCATTTTGAGCAACTGCTTTGAACACATCTTTGATCCCAGCTTTTTCATTTTGCTGACGGATCGCAGTATCGACTTCTTTTGTGCCCAAGGCAGTGATAATCGCAGTACCGCCTGAAATAACAGCAGCAATCACACCGAACCAGAACCAGCCTGAAGCGCCTTCAATATGTTTATGAGTAACAAGATAGGTAAAGAAAGTAACGATAGGGACAACGACTAGAGTAGTACCATTTGCACCTAGAGAAGAGCCGAAACGAGCAAACGTAGCAAATTTTTCACGTTCCTTTGTTTCCGTACTCAAAGCTGGAATCATTGACCAAAAAGCGATATCCTTAAATGAATAAAAACTATCCAATAAGATGAAAACGATTGCAAATAATATGATAAATAAAGTCGTATTATGAGTAGCTAAGCCAAAGAAATTGGTAAAGATTGCTACCAAGAGTACGGAACTAACAACGCCGCCGATAACTAACCATGGTTTGAATTTACCGTATTTTGTACGAGTATTATCGATGATGCCACCAATCAAAGGATCAAAAATAATTTCAACTAAGCGGATACCTACAACTAAGCTTGTAACTGTAGCAATCATTTTTGCATTCGTTGCCTTATCTGTTCCTGCGAACATCTGGCTTGTCACGAATACCATAAAATAAGTGCTTAATGTAACATAGAATGTGTCGTGTCCAAAAGCGCCTAAAGCGTAGGACACACGTTGGATCATTTTGCTTTTCATAATCTGTATTCCTCTCCTGTTCAATATATAATACTAAGTAAACCGGTTACAACGAATAACAAAGATCTTTTAATGACTTAAACTTAACAAGAAATCGCTTCCTTTTTAATATATTTCTGTGACTTTTATTTAACTTTTTGTTGCATTATACTAAAGGAGTAAGGAGGGATAGACGTGGAGCAATCGATTTTTTTAAAAAAGGAACATCAACAAGTAGAAAAAGAATTGTATTTTGATTTTTGTGGTTTCTCTAAAACGATGCCGTTTCATTCTTTTGGTCCTGCTATTCGCAATGATTACATCCTGCATGTCGTGATGGAAGGCAAAGGATCTTATCATGTGAAAAATCAACAATTCCAATTGAAAAAAGGTGATCTGTTCTTGATTCGTCCAGGAGACTCGACGTTTTACTTATCAGATGGAGAAGATCCGTGGATGTATTGCTGGCTTTCATTTGGTGGGAGTGCTGCAGAAGAAATCATTCGGCAGTCGCTTTTCAGAGAAGACCAATACACGATGGTCTCTTCTGACATACAAAAATATATCGACATTATTTTAGAATGCATGAAAGATACGGAAGAAACCTTGGAAAATGAATTACAGTTAACAGCATTAACCTACCGTTTTTTATCAGTCCTTTTAAAAGATGGCGGAAAGGTCAGCGGTGGTGTACAAAAGGTTCATTCCTCTTTAGCTGTTGAAACAGTCAAATACATCGAGGCACATTATGCTGAAAAATTGTCTGTTGAGGAAATCGCCCAGCATTTAGCGGTCAATCGGAGCCATTTGTCGCGAGTATTCAAAAATCATATGGGTACCAGTATCAAGGAATATTTGATCGGGGTACGGATCAATCGAGGGGCGTTTCTTCTTTCTCTGACGGATGAATCCGTGGAAAGTATTGCCTATCAAGTAGGGTTCAATAGTCTAGTCGTATTTAGCCGAATGTTCAAAAAGAGTACCGGAGAAACGGCTACGAACTATCGTAAACGTATGAAAAACGAAAATTTTAAGAATATTGCTTTGGATACCTTGAAAAAACAGTTGGAAAAACAAACCGCAGTTTCTTGGACAACCTGATTAGTCTGGTTAAAATGACAAGCATCGGCAAAAGAAACTTGTGGCGGTTATGCTACACTGTAAAGCGAAGACTAAAAAGGAGGAAAAGGGATGCGTACACTTATCATCATTAGCCATCCAACGATCGAAGAATCTTTAAATCAGCAATTTTTCAAAGAAGCTTCTGCTGGTTTACCAGCTACTTGGCATCATTTGGAATCAAGTTATCCAGACGGAAAAATAGATATAGAGACTGAACTACAGCTCTTGGCCCAGCATGATCGGATCATTTTCCAGTTTCCGTTTTACTGGTATAGTTCTCCTGCTCATTTAAAAATTTGGCAAGATAATGTCTTGGAACGAGCAGCACATGTATTAAAAGGGAAAGAACTAGGAATCGTATTGACAACAGGTGTGGCGGAAAAAGAATACCAAGCTGGAGGAAAAGAAGAATATACGATTTCCGAATTTTTGAGGCCGTATCAGCGAATCGCAAATAAATTCCATATGACCTATCTTCCGCCATTCGTTTTAGCACAATTTATGTATTTATCCCAGGAAAAACGTTGGGAGAAGCTAATTGCTTATCAGCAGTATCTCTCATTGGAAGGCAAACCATCGCTGACTCAGCGGATTGACTGGTTTATTCAAAGAGTACAGGAAAATCAGAAAATGCAGGAAGAAGAATCTGAAAAACAAGCATATATCGTAGAAGCACTGACTGAGGCAAAAGAGCAGATCGAAGACTTGACCTTTACACTGCAAGAAATGAAAGGAACTTCATTATGACAAATGATTGGCTGATCCAACAATTAGATGAATTAAGCGAAAAATCAGAATATCAAGACCGTGCGCTCTTATATGAAATAAAGAAACTGATGGCTGAGATAGACGAACGAACAATGCAGCTGCAAGGAGAAATCGACGGACAATCTTGGAATCATCTCAACTGGTGAAATTTTCTTATAAATAACAAAGATAAAAATGTGCACAGCGACAATTATTTGCTACAATAAGAATATGAAGCGTTTGATAACGCTATTATACATAAAAATTGGTGGTGAAAAAAATGTATGATGAAAATGAGTGGGGAGAAAATGTTCGGATGACCCGAAGAAGACAGCAAAAACAGGCAGCTCGTAAGCGGATGATCATGATTGGGGCAGCAGTTGCCGTGTTTTTGATCATAGCAGGAGGAGTTGCGGGTCTATATTTTCATGGAAAAAATTCGTCAGAAGCGAAAAGTACGACCATAACGGAAACAACGACAAAGAAAACAGAGACGAAACAAACAAGTGAGTCATCAACTAAAACAAAAGAGACACAAACTTCTGAAGAAAAAACAGCAAATGGTTTGCCAGAGCAACTTCAAGCAATCGTAAATGATTATTCGAAAAAGATCGAAGAAAAGACGCCTGCATTGATTGAAGAATACCAGACAGAAATTCAGGGAAATCAAGAGGGAATAGCTGGTTTATCAGCAGTTGCTAACCAAAAAGCACGTGAGCTTCAAGCAATCTCCGACGAAGGGATCAGAAAATTACGTGCAGCGTATCAGGCAGCAGAAAATAAAGACGGTGTAGACTTAGATACTTTGATCAATCAATTATCGGCTAATTATACGAATCATGTCGCTAAGATTTCCGATATTTATTTGCAGACTAGCGCCTCTCTTCAAGCAGAGTCAACAAGCACACAAGACACAACATCTTCTGATTCTGAGACAGCAGAGTCGGTAGAAGCTTCTGAAATGCAAGCTCGAACAACACAAGACACAACAGATTCCTCTGAAACTAATACCAACAGCGCGACTTCACAGGCTGCGACAACCGTAGTTTTGGAAGGAGAAGGTCCAAATCAAATAGCCGAACGAACTGGCGTACCAGTAGAAACGATCTTGTCGCTGAATGGGATGAGCATGGAGAATTATTTCCTGACTCCCGGTGAGACGCTAAAATTGAATTGATAAAAGCAATAAAAAAGAACGAAGCTTCCACTAAGGTGAAGCTTCGTTCTTTTTTTATTTTCCGGTTCTTTTTTCGCGTACAAAGTAATGGATCGTCATGTAAAGCAAGAAAACGAGTCCAATAATCAATGAGATTCTCGTTTCAGGATTGATAAACATGAAAATCAATACGATAGCTAAAAAAGCAAGTGTCACATAATTCGTATAAGGAGATAGTGGCATTTTAAAAGGATGATCATGCATTTTATCTGCGTGCTTCTTTTTGAAGCGAATCTCGCTGATCAAAATCACTACCCAAGGAACCATACCAGGCAAAATACTTGAGCTGTATACGAAAACGAAAATATTTTCTGACTGGTTGATGAACATTGGTAGAAGATAATTTAAGATCAGACCAATTAAGATTCCACCTGAGATTGCTACGACAGGATAAAAAGGCGCACCGTGACGAGATAGTTTCAGAAATTTTTTAGACATCTTTCCATTTATGGCAAGTGTATAGACCATACGACTTGCGCTGAAAATCCCTGAATTGCAACCTGATAATGCCGCTGTAATCACGACAAAATTAATCAGTCCTGCAGCAAATGTAATGCCGACTTTAGAAAAAGTTTGTACAAAAGGTGAACCAATCTCACTCAATTGATTCCACGGATAGATACTCACAATGATAAAAATAGCACCAATATAAAAAATCAAGATTCGACCGATAGTGGACTGGACAGCTTCAATGATCGTCTTTTTAGGATTCTCTGCTTCACCAGCAGTCATTCCGATCAGTTCGATTCCTTGATAGGAAGCAACAACGATCGATAATGCAAAGAAAAATCCTTTGACGCCTCCAGTGAAGAATCCACCATTTTTCCAAAGATTTGAAATCCCTACTGCCTGACCATGATTACCAAATCCAAATAAGATTACCCCAAGACCTGCAATGATCATCAAAATGATCGTTATGACTTTGATGATCGAAAACCAAAATTCTAATTCGCCAAACGCCTTGACAGAAATAAGATTTGCCAGCATAAGAAACAAGACGACAATGATTCCGGGAATAATTGCCGGCAAATCAGGCCACCAATAATTCATATAAGATCCTACAGCAATCACTTCACTTATTCCTACGACAATATATTGAAAAATATTACTCCAAGCGGTCAAGTAGCCAGCCACAGGATGGATGTACTCGCTCGCGTAATTTGCAAAAGAACCAGTCGAAGGATCAACGTAAAGCATTTCGCCTAAAGCACGCATAATCAAATACAAAAAGAATCCTGCAATCGCATAGGCTCCCATCACTGAGGGCCCTGTCCAACGTATGGTTGAGGAGGCACCCATAAACAGACCGACACCGATCGTTCCACCTAGTGCGATCATTTGTATATGACGGGCACTAAGACTTCGAGTTAACTTTTCTTCTTCCATACAAAAACTCCTTTCGTTGTTGAGTCAACAAGAAAAAATAATCAAACGTTTCAACACATGTTTTTCATTATTAGGTTAGCCTTATTGAACTCTTGATGTGATTCTACAGAAAATTTTCATAAAATGCGAGGAAAATTCGAAAAAAACTTTTTCATCATTCTACTTGAAAATGCTTTCCATTTTAGTTAAACTATATTTAAATAAAAAGTTAGGTAAACCTAAAAAGGAGTGTAAGATTTGGAACGTACGGCCATTGTAATTCAAGACCTTTCAGCCGCTTATCAAGGGAAAACTGTTTTGAAAACTATCAACTTGACGATAAATCCACAAAAAATTACCGGTATTATCGGACCAAACGGTGCAGGAAAATCAACATTTATGAAATCTTTGCTAGAGTTGATACCAGCTACTACTGGTAAAGTCACCTTTTCTGGACAGCCGGTAAACTCAGTCCGTAAAAAAATAGCCTACGTGGAACAGCGAAGTGAATTGGATCTTTCCTTTCCAATTGATGTATTAGGCGTTGTACTTTTAGGAACATATCCATCTTTACGAATTGGACAAAGACCTGGGAAAAAAGAAAAAGAACGTGCAAGACAAGCTTTGAAAAAAGTAGGGATGGAAGAATATGCCAAAAGACAGATCAGCGAACTATCGGGTGGACAGCTTCAGAGAGTTTTTATTGCAAGAGCTCTAGCCCAAGGAGCAGAATGGATCTTTTTAGATGAACCATTCGTAGGGATTGATGCGTTAAGTGAACGAAAGATCTTTGACATCTTGCAGGAATTGAAGAATTCAGGAAAAACGATTTTGATCGTCCATCATGATCTTCATAAAGTAGAAGAATATTTCGATGAGGTTATTCTTTTAAATAAACAGCTGATCGCTTCCGGTCCAGTACAAGAAGTCTTTACATCGAAGAACCTTCAATTGGCCTATGGTGAGATCATCAGACATTTAGTAAAAGGAGGAGAGAAAAAATGATCCAATCCTTTATTGATGGATTAATGAATTATCAATTCCTGCAATACGCTTTGGTCACTTCCATGCTTGTAGGACTTGCTTCTGGAGTCATCGGTTCTTTTATTATTTTACGAGGGATGTCTTTGATGGGAGACGCTATCTCTCACGCAGTTCTTCCAGGTGTAGCCATTTCTTATATGTTTGGTTTTAGTTACATCTTTGGAGCCACTGCTTTTGGGATGCTAACAGCAGCAGTGATTGGTTTCGTGACTCAGCGGAGCCGATTGAAAAATGATACAGCGATTGGAATTGTCTTTAGCTCCTTTTTTGCATTAGGGATTATCTTGATTTCATATGCCCAGAGTGCGACAGATTTGTATCATATTTTATTTGGGAATGTCTTAGCTGTTAGGGAAAGCGATTTGTTGCTGACAGCACTCGTTAGTGGAATCGTCTTGATATTTGTCTTTTTCTTTTATAAAGAATTGAAGATCACATCATTCGATCCGACAATGGCAAAAGCTTATGGGCTGAACACATCGCTGATCCATTATCTTTTGATGTTCTTTTTGACATTAGTGGCTGTAGTCAGTTTACAGACAGTAGGAACAATCTTGGTGATTGCCATGTTGATCACACCAGCCGCCACGGCTTACTTGCTAACGAACCATTTACTGAAAATGATCATTACAGCTGCAGGAATCGGTATGCTAAGTGCAGTTGTCGGTGTGTTTTTCAGTTATAGTTACAATTGGCCATCAGGAGCTACGATCGTGTTAGCATGTACCGCATTTTTTATCCTTGCTTTTTTATTTTCTCCAACAAAAGGAATTTTATTTCAGAAAGGAAGCAGATAGATGAAAACAAAAAAATCACTCTTTTTAATCTTGGCAGTTAGTTTCTTGGTATTAGCCGGTTGCGGAAAGCAGGCTTCTGACCAAGCGGATGAAGGAAGTAAAGAAAAGTTGTCAGTCGTGGCTACCAATTCGATCTTGGCGGACATGGCAAAAGAGGTCGGAACAGATCAAATAGATATCCACAGTATCGTACCAGTCGGAACAGATCCGCATGAATATGAAGTACTACCAGAAGACATCAAAAAGGCAAGCGATGCAGATGTTATTTTATACAACGGTTTGAATCTTGAAACAGGTAACAGCTGGTTCGATAACTTGATGGAAACGGCTAAAAAAGAAGAAGGAAAAGATTATTTTGCAGTTAGCAAAAATGTAGAACCTCTTTATTTAACTAGCGGTGAAGAACATACAAAAGCAGATCCCCATGCTTGGCTAGACCTATCTAACGGAATAAAATATGTGGAGGAAATCGCACGTATATTCTCTGAAAAAGATGCAGAAAATGCGACACTCTATAAAAAAAATGCAGAAGCATATGTGGAAAAACTAAAAGAATTAGATACACAAGCGAAGGAAAGTTTTGCTTCTATCGAAGAGAACAAAAAATTATTAGTAACAAGTGAAGGGGCATTCAAGTATTTTTCACGAGCATATGATTTGCCAGCAGCTTATATATGGGAGATCAATACAGAAAGTCAAGGTACGCCTGATCAAATGAAAGCGATCATTGATCAGATAAGAGCAAAAGAAATACCGGTTTTATTCGTGGAAACCAGTGTAGACTCAAGAAGCATGGAACGGGTAGCAAAAGAAACGGGTTTGAAAATCTATGATAAACTGTTCACTGATTCCATAGCAAAAGAAGGAGAACAAGGAGATTCTTACTATCAGATGATGAAATGGAATATTGAAACGATCCATGAAGGTTTGTCACAAACAAAAGAAAGCTGAAAAGTGCAAGGTCTAGCTTGAGGAGCAGACCTTGCATTTTTTATAAGAGATATGAAAAAAAATTATGCTGTTTTTCGTCGTACAGATACCTTTTTTGAAGAAATTCCGTTATAGTTAGAGTAAGGAAGGAAGGTGTGGCTATGAATTTTACACGTAAAGATAAATATACGATTAAAGAAGAAGTCTTTCGATTGATCAGCCAGCAGGAAAATACCGACAAGGATCAAGACCTTCAATTTCTTGAAGCAGAATTAGCTAAATTATTCATAGCAAATCAAAATGAGACAACAGAACCAGATGAAGAGCTGTACATAGGCAAATGGTTGTTTGATGAATTTCAGCCTTTAGATGAAAATACCGGTATCGGTTATTTTGTGTTCCTTTCTCCAGTCGGCTTCACACCTGGCGTATTAGTTAAACAAAACGACGAAATAACCGTCAAAGCATGGCCTGCATTATTTTCAGTCATCAAAGCAGAAGGAGTAATCAAAAAGATCCAGTCGGCCTATTATAAAAGTCAATTTATTGCCAACAGCAAATTAATGAATATGTTTTATAATCGTCTAGTAGAAATTGCTAGGCCTGGGAAAATCCCGCAAACATTCACGTACACACAGCAAAAAAATCTCTATGAAGAAGTATTGTATTCCCGCGATCTGTCTGAGTTTTCGCCATGGGAAGAGGTAAGGCTCCATGAACTGTTAAGTACAAAACCAGTTTCATTGAATTTTTTTAATGCATTAGATAACAAAAGAAAATTAATTTCAACAAATTATTGGGAAGTATTTGCTGCAAGAAAAAAATGGATGGAAGAAAAGAAGATTGCCGATCAGCAGATCCAGTTTGTCCAGCTGAAAAAAGAAAAACTATATTATGGGTTATACAGCCGTTAACAGCAAGCGAGGAAGACCATGACATTAAAAGAAGAAATCATACAAGAAAGCAAACGATTAGGAATTGACAAAATCGGGTTCACCACGGCGGAACCTTTTGATTCATTAAAAGAATCGTTGGAAGAACAAAAAGCAGCTGGCCATACTTCTGGCTTTGAACATCCAAATATCGATGAGCGTCTTTATCCAGAAATGACATTTGATCAGCCGAAATCGATCATTTCCATTGCACTTGCGTATCCTACTAGGATCCATGAAGAAGTGCCTAGGGATGAAAAACGCGGGCAGTTTGCTCGTGCTTCTTGGGGGATCGATTACCATGATATACTCAGAGACCGTTTGAACCGATTGATCGAATTCATCCAAACAAGAGCAGAAAAATGGCAAAAAGAAGAGGAATGGCGTCTAGCTCCGCAAGTAGATACTGGAGAACTGATCGATGTCGCTGTAGCACAGCGAGCTGGTTTAGGATTTATTGGACGAAACGGATTGTTGATCACTGAAGAGTTCGGTTCATTTGTCTATCTTGGTGAGATCGTTACTAATATTGTATTTGAGCCTGATAAACCAGGAGAATTTGGTTGCGGTGACTGTATGCGCTGCGTGACTGCTTGTCCGACAAAAGCATTGCTTGGTGACGGAAGAATGAATGCCCAGCGATGTTTGTCTTATCAAACTCAGACAAAAGGGATGATGCCGGAAGAATATCGTAAAAAAATGCGAAATGTCATTTATGGATGTGATATCTGCCAGTTAGTCTGCCCTTACAATCAAGGAAAAGATTTTCATTTTCATGAAGAGATGGAACCAAAAGTAGACGAAGTATATCCAAAATTAAAGCCAATGCTTTCGATGTCTAATAAAGACTTCAAACAGCAATTTGGGCATTTAGCTGGTTCATGGCGTGGGAAGAAACCTTTGCAGAGAAACGCATTGATTGCTTTAGCTAATCTAGGTGATCGAACGGCATTGCCTGAGATTTCAGAATGTTTAACAGATGTCCGCCCTGTCATCAGAGGAACAGCAGCTTGGGCTATTGGACGTCTAGGAACAAAAGAACCGGAAAAATGGCTTGATGTATTAGATGAAATATTAGCTAAAGAAACAGAAGAAGTCGTTATAAACGAATTGGAACATGCCCAGAAATTATTGCGGAGAAAGTTAAAATAAAAAAATAGTTAACATTATTCAAAGTTTTTGTCCAGTAATTGTTGTAACAATTACTGGTTTTTTTGTATTTTTTACATTTTTTTAAGAGAATTTGATAAAAATCAAAAATTTTTTTGCTTTTTTTTATGGATTATTGCAGTGAATGTTACAGAATCTGCGTTTTTCATTCAAAAATAAAAAAACATAGAAAAACGATTACTTTGCTTATACAACAAGGCTTTTATGGTTTTGTATCAAAAAAATATTTGTTTAAATGTTACAAATATTAAATAATTCGTTATTTTGTCATTAAATGTCATGTTTCTTTTACCTATGAAATATTTCTAAATGATAAAGTTAATAGCGTCGAAAGAATAAAAAACGGAGAAAAAAAGGAGTTTAATATGAATTCATTTAAGAAAATTGTTTTAGGTACAACTTTTGCTGCTGGTGCTACTGCAATGTTTGTAGGAACTACAAATGCTCACGCTGATGAAGTTTATACAGTAAAATCAGGTGATTCATTATCTAAGATCTCACAAAAATTTGCAGGAGACAACTCAATGATCGATGCAATTGCTGAAAAAAATTCGATCGCAAACATCAACCGCATTTATGTTGGTGAACAATTAACAATCCCAACTTCAAATGATTCTTCAGCAACAACAGAAAACAAAACAACAGAAAATACAGCATCTACAACTGAAACAGCAACGCAAGAACATACATACGTTGCACCTGTTGAAACAGTTGAAGTAGCTCCTGCTGCCCCAGCTGCTGCAACAGCGCCAACTTCAAGCTCTGCAAAAGAATGGATCGCACAAAAAGAATCAGGCGGTTCATACACAGCTACTAACGGACGTTACATCGGCCGTTATCAATTAGATGCTTCATACTTAAACGGCGACTATTCAGCTGCCAATCAAGAACGTGTAGCAGAACAATATGTAACATCTCGTTATGGTTCATGGGATGCTGCTAAAACATTCTGGTTAGCAAACGGCTGGTACTAAGCCGATAAAAGGAAAATGATGAAACCGAGAAACTTGTTTATTCAAGTTCTCGGTTTTTTTGTGTGAAAAATAACTCGTTTGCTTCCCACAGCGCAGCAGTACAAATAAAAACTCGAATAATGTATAATAAAGAAAACGTTTTTTTGTTTAGGGAATGAGGAGGAGCCATGAGTACAAAAGAGAGTCTCGAATTAAACGAAATCACAAGTGGAAATCCACTGTTATCCAGTATTCGATCGATTGTAGAAACGACATTTTACGGTAATAATGTTCATGAAGTTTTTGACAGGAAGACAGCTTATCAACTAGCAAAAGGGAGTCCAGGAACGATCATCACAGATTTAACAATCTCACATGCTGAAGAACTAGATTTACCAGCTGATGTTAGGACACTAGTATTCAATGATGGAAGCATTGTGGGAAGAACAGCAAGTGCTCGGCGGATCTTTGAGGACTTAGACAAGGAACAAAGCAAATACGAGAAAATTTTAAGAGAAGCTGTGTATCAAAGTCGCAAGCGCCAGTTTTACCATACAAAAGTAATCGTTGGCCTATCTGAAGAATTTTCTGTGCAAAGTCATTTGCTGATTCCAGAAGGATTTGAGAACAATTTGTATTCTTATTTGCTGAATTTTCAGCCAGCGAATTCGAAGATCTTAGAGACTTATCAAAAGTCTGTTTCCTTTGATGAGGGAGATCTTTATATCTTTTGTGATCCCGAATGGACACATGAAACATTTCCAAATGGACTCATTTTGTTTGATGCTCTCCATAATACAGCGGCTGTGCTAGGATTACGTTACTTTGGAGAATTAAAAAAAGCGACTTTGACGCTTGCTTGGGCATTGGGAAATCGCAATGGCTTTATTGCCTGCCACGGTGGGATGAAACAATATGCTAGTAATGACCAGACCTATACGATGGCTGTATTTGGGTTGTCCGGTTCTGGAAAATCAACGATTACCTTAGCAAAACATACGGAAGGTCACTCTGTTTCGATCTTGCATGACGATGCTTTCGTTATTTCTCGAAAAAATGGTTTTGCTACTGCCTTGGAACCTTCTTACTTTGATAAAACACAAGACTATCCGTCTGATGATCCGGCCATTTCTTCTTTCCTTACTTGTCAGAATGTGGGCGTGACATGTACAAGTAAAGGAGAAAAAGTCCTAGTAACAGGAGATATACGAAACGGAAATGGGCGGACAGTCAAATCACGTTATGCGACACCCGACCGAGTCGATCATCTTAGCGAAAAGATCGATGCTGTTTTTTGGATCATGAAAGATGATTCGCTTCCGCCAATTATCAAGATCAATGACCCAGTTTTAGCAGCGTCTTTTGGTGCAACATTAGCAACAAAACGATCAGACGCGGAAAATATCACTACAAAAAGACAGCTAGATGAGCTAGTCATTGAACCATTTGCTAATCCTTTCCGTGTCTATCCTCTTAGGGAAGACTATCAAGCTTTTCGAGAGTTGTTTTTGAAACAGCAAACAGCCTGCTATGTCCTGAATACTGGATATTTCGATGATAAAAAAATCAAACCTGAAACGACATTGTCAATCGTTGAAAGAATCGTGCAACAAACGGCAGAATTCAAGTCGTTTGGTCCATTTGAAGACATCCACTATTTACCTATACCAGATTTTCCTGTTTCTTTTGAGGATACGTCCTATAAAAATCTGGTGAAACAACGACTTGATATTCGTTTACGATTCATTGAAGCTCAGATAGGAAAAGATCTCTTGCCAGATGAAGCAAAAGAAAGTTTGGAGAATTTGATTCAGAAATTGAACTAAAATAACAGCTTTTTCAAGAAGTAATCCATGCGCAATATCGCTCGGGATCCTTACTTGAAAAAGCTGTTTTTCTATGATGGATTTTTCGTAATATAGGTGGAGATGTCCTTTTGATAATCTTCCGTAGACCAATGACCAGTATTTAAGAAGTTGGCTAATAGATAGCCGATATAAGGACCTGTGGTCAAGCCAGAAGAGCCTAGACCGCTAGCAGCCAGTAAGCTTGGATCATCTGGCAGTACGCCGAAAAATGGGGAAAAATCTGACGTATAAGCACGGGTACCTACACGGAACTCGTATGGCCAGTTTTTTATCTGATCTGGATCAGTCAAGAACTGTTCTGTACTCTTAGTCAATCCCTTATAAGCTTCGCTAGTAGGAGCCAAATCCCAGACTTGATCGTTTTCATGGGTAGCACCTAAAAGGATCTTTCCATCCATGAAAGGAATGAAATCAGCTTCTCCGTCAAGCATAGCAACAGGCCAGTCTTGACTCATCTTATAAGATGTCTGAAATGCTAAGAGCTGCCCTTTTTGCGGACGTATATCTGCAGCATAGCCTAATTCTTGTAATAAAGGCTTAAGTGCCGGGCCAGGTGTCAAAATTACACGATCAGCTGTGTATTCTCCAAACGGTCCCTTGATGAGCCAAGAATCGCTCTTCTTATGCAAAGTGACTTTTGCCTGGATCTGCTCCATTTGTTTTTGTGCTAAACGCTGACCAAGATGTTCTAAATATGCTTTTCCATCCAGACGACCACCACCACTGATACGCAGTGAAACTGCTGGTTTCAATAACGGAAGTGCTTGAGATGTCTGTTCAGGTGAAAGCCATTCGATGTTTCCAATTTCTGGCGCTTCTTCTTTTCGTTTCTCGGCAAGAACAGCCAATTCAGCTAAATCTTTTTCAGGTCGAAGCAAAAGTGTCCCTGATTGTGCGTAAATCGTTTGATCAAGTTGGAAATCTTTTATAAGTTTAGGGAAAAAAGCAGCGCCGTCTTTAGCCAGACGATACCATTGTTTGTTTCTGCGTTTCGACAACCAAGGGGAGATAATCCCAGCGCTAGCTTTAGTTGCCTGTCCTGTCCCTTCATCAAATAAAGCAACATTGAATTTTGATGTATCTAAGTAACTGGCTAGGGTCATACCAATGATCCCGCCACCGATAATGGCAATTTTTTCCATAAAAAAGCCTCCTTTTACAAACAACCATTTTCACACAAAAAAACGGCAGATGCAACACCTGCCGTATATGGAATCTACGCTTTTTTAGCAAAGAACAGATAATAGGCGAATCGAGCAAAGCTTACGAGAAGCAACAGCAACAAGACGCCTAATGCTGCTTTTGATCCTAATGTAGTAGACACTTCATAGTTATGGGAAGTATGATGCTGGACGTAATTGATAATGACCGCTACTAATGAAGTAGCCACAGCGCCAGAAAACTGCTGCAAGGTATTGAACATTGCGTTCCCGTCTCCTTGTAGTTCTTCATTCAGTGCATTCATTCCGGTGGTCATCATATTGCTGTAAGATAATCCGATACCGATCATATAAAACACATGACAAGCAATCAATACACCCACTGAAGCGTGTCCTATGAGTAGGAATAATGCTAGCCAACCAATCAAAGAAAGAATCAGCCCAGCAAAAATTGGCTTCTTCGGACCATATTGATCCAGCATTTTCCCGGAAAAAGGAGAAAGCAAAGCACCAACCGCTGCGCCGGGAAGCATCGCTAATCCAGCGACAAAAGGACTACTTCCTTGAACGATCTGAAGGAAATTCGGCAAGACAAAAGATACACCAAGTAATAAAAACTGATAAACTAAGAAGCCAATCAAAAACAAGCGGAATGTTTTATTTGAAAGAATAGACAGTCGGATCAGTGGATGCTCCACTTTTTTACTTCGATAGTAAAAAAGGAACCAGCCAATACCGCCGATGATTAAAGCAATCCAGCTGGAAACTGTTCCCAACGTACTCAAAAATGTTAGACTTCCACTAAACAAAAGACAAATTCCTAAAACGCTTATCCAATCCAAATAACCACTTTTTTGTACTGCCATCTCGGGAATAGCAAACCAGCCGATAATCAAAGAAAGAATCAAAACGGGCACAAGAAACAGGAAGATATGATTCCATGTAAAATGTGAAGTCATAATGCCTCCATAAGTGGGGCCAATTGCTGGAGCAATGGCCGTTGTCAAAGTACCGACACCCATCATCGCGCCTCGTCGATTGAGGGGGGCAAATGTCAAGATAATATGGAACATCAACGGAAGAGCGATACCTGTCGCTGCACCTTGGAGCAATCGACCAAACAATAGGACCATGAAGGTAGGAGAGAAGAAATCGATCATTATACCTGCCAAGAAAAGCAGATTTGAAGCTAAAAAGAGTTTTTTGAGACTAAAATTGCGATTCAAATAAGTAGACAGCGGAACAATGATCGAAATCATCAAAAGATAAATCGTTGTTACCCATTGGACTTGTGCAGTCGTTAAATCAAACTGTCTGATAAGAGTTGGGAAAGTTACATTCATGGCCGTCTCGATCAATACGCCCGCAAAAGACATCATCCCTGTTGCAATTACTGCAGGTACTAAAAGCAGCTGTTTTTGTTTTGTCATTTACATCACCTCTAAAAAATTTCGTAAAAAAAGAGAGTGATTTCTATTATAAAAATAGAAACCGCCTCTCTCTCGACACGCCGAAACGTGTTATCTGTACGATTTATTTACTTCACTTATTCTAGCACAAACTGAAAAATAGTGTCAACACGATTAGCCAAGTCACTCAAAAAGAGGTATGATAATAAATAACTAAATGGAATTTCGCGGAGGAAGAAAAATGGAAAAAATTGAATGGCGTAAAGACAAGAGCTATAGTATGAAAAAAAGCCCGCAAATACTAGAGGTTCCTAAAAAACCATTCTTTAGCATCAGAGGGATCGGCGACCCGAATCAGGAAGACTTTAAACGAAGAGTAGCCTGTCTATATGCAGTCAGCTATGCAATACGCATGTCGCCTAAAAAAAATTGGCTGATTCCTGATTATCAGATGTATACTGTCTATCCACTGGAAGGACAATGGGGACTGCAAGAAAAGTATTTGCATGAACCAGTGATGAAAAAAGAACATTTTTCTTATCAATTGATGATCCGACAGCCTGACTTTGTTACAGAAGCGATAGCACAAGAAGCCATTCAGCGTTCTAGCAAACTTCCGGAAGACTTGAAAGAACAAGTAGTATTCAAAAAGATGGAAGAAGGTCTTTGTGCCCAAATCTTACACGTCGGGCCCTATGCCGAAGAACCAGCAACGTTTGAGAAATTAGAAGCATTCATCGCAAAAGAAGGCTATGAAAGAGCTTCTAAAGAACACAAAGAGATTTACATCAGCGATCCAAGAAAATCAGCACCTGAAAAAATGAAGACGATTTTGCGTGTTAAAATAGAAAAAGGTTAGCAACCTGAATGAAAACAAAAAATAAAAGTAAAAAATACCAAAATATGAAGAAATATTACTTATCTTTTGCTATAATCAACATTGAGAGGTGTCTAATATGAAAAAGAAACAGCGACAAGCACTGATCCGCCAGATCATTACAGAACAACCTATTGGGACACAGGAAGAGCTGCTTGCGCGGCTGCATGAAGCAGGCGCCGATGTGACTCAAGCAACGATTTCTCGAGACATTCGAGAAATGAAGTTAGTAAAAAGTCAAAATGAAAACAAAATAGTACGCTATACATTATTTAACCAGCCATCTGTTTCTTTAAATGAAGAACGTTTGCGTACAGCAATTAGACGCGAGGTTTTGCGTATCCAGTCTGTTCAGTTCATGGTTATCGTATTGACTGAACGAAATGGTGCCGATGTGGTAACGAATTGGCTAGATGAAGTGGCTTACCCTGAAGTTGTCGGAACGATGGCCGGTGTAGATACATTCATTATTATTTGCCGCTCAGAAGAAGAAGCACAGCGATTTGCAGAAAAGCTGGAAAAAATGAGGGAATAAATGAGGAGGACTTTTATATGAAAGATATGAAAGCGCTGCAAAATGGATCGGATATTCGAGGAATCGCATTACCAGTTGAAGGATATGAAGTAAACTTGACGACAGACATGGTAAAAAAGATCGGCTGGGGACTAGCAAACTGGATAAAGAAAAAGAAGAAATCAACCGATCCAAATAAAAAATGGACGATTGGGATTGGTCATGACAGTAGGATAAGCGGACCAGCACTGAAAGAGGCGTTGATCCAAAGTCTGAAAGAACAAGGGATACATGTCATCGATTTCGAATTAGCTACTACGCCTGCTATGTTTATGTCCACTCAATTTGAACAGTTCTCGTGCGATGCTGCGGTTATGCTGACTGCTAGCCATCTTCCCTATTATTATAATGGAATAAAATTCTTTACCTCAGAAGGAGGAGCAGAAAAAGAAGATATTGCTTTTATCCTATCACAGCAGCAAAAAATAAAAAGCGAACAAACTGGAAGCGTAGAAAAAGCAGACCTTTTGACACCTTATGCGCAAGATTTAGTCACAAAAATTAAAAAGGGGATTGGAACACTAGAAAGCAAACCACTAAATGGTTGGAAAATCATTGTTGATGCCGGAAATGGTGCTGGTGGATTCTTTGCTGAAAAAGTATTGAATAGCTTAGGTGCGGATTCAACAGGTTCCCAATTTTTGGAACCAGATGGCCGATTTCCTAATCATATCCCAAATCCTGATAATAAAGAAGCGATGGAAAGTATCAAGCAGGCTGTTTTAGCAAATGAAGCAGATCTTGGGATCATTTTCGATACAGATGTGGATCGTTCTGCAGTTGTCAGTGCTTCTGGAACAGTGATCAATCGAAATAATTTGATCGCAGTATTAAGTACAATCGTATTAAAAGAGCATCCAGGAACAAGAATCGTGACGAATTCCCCTACTTCTTCTCATCTACAAAGATTCATTGAAGAAAAAGGAGGTATCCAAGTTCGTTATATTTCCGGCTATCGAAATGTAATCAATAAAGCATTAGAACTTAACCGTCTTGGGAAAGATACACAGCTAGCCATCGAAACAAGCGGACACGCTGCATTCAAGGAAAACTATTTTCTGGATGATGGTGCATATGTCATCGCAAAGATCCTGATGCTTTTGCCAGAATTAAAAAGAAAAGGTATCACATTAGATGAACAAATCAAAGAGTTGAAACAGCCCGTAGAAGTACAAGAAATCCGATTAAAATTGTTCAGCGATGAACCACGCGAACAAGGAAACAAGATATTAGAAGAAATGAAGCGACTGTTGGAAGAAGAAAAAGGGATGAACTTCGACCCGGAAAATGAAGAAGGTATTCGATATGATCTAGAAGAGCCATGCGGAAACGGCTGGTTTTTGATCCGTTTAAGCTTACATGAGCCGTTACTAGTATTACAGATAGAAAATGATGAATTCGGAAAGAACAAGTTGGCGTTAGTAAAATTAGCAAAATTATTCGGACATTTTTCTGATCTTGAATCATTAACAGCAGAATAAACCAGTCTTTTTGAAAGGCTAGTTGCTTGGACGGCAAAAAAAGTGGTATGGTTAAATCGAGTGCTGGTAGGGAGACCAGCAAAAGGAGGAAAAAATGGTAACGAATATGGTTATTTTTTTAACAGTATTGGTTTATGGGGTCAACTTTCTGGTATATATGTATCTTAAAATCAATCATATAAAAGATTATGTAGAAAAGATTGCTATTTATTTTGGAACAAATATGACGCTGTTGTTCACGAGTAGTATTTTTTTGTTTTTTGGAAAAATAGTAGAAGACGGCATTCTGGTATTCGAATAAGCAGAATTTTTGTAGAAAGCGCCTTACTTGTCATACACTATAATTATAGCCAAGTAGCAAATGGTCAATCGAAAGGAGCAGTACAATGAAAAAAGCATACGAAACAGCAATGATCAACCATGGCGGGCGCAATGGAGAAGTCGAGGCACCAAATGGCTCGATGCATATGAAAATCACTCCTCCAGGAATCCATGCAGAAGGAACAAATCCAGAACAATTATTTGCAGCAGGTTATGCTTCTTGTTTCAATGGGGCGGTACAACATATGATCAAAGAAGCAGGAATGACAGCAGAGTCCACAGTAAAAGCACGTGTCTCTCTTTATAATTTAGATGATGGCGGCTATCAGATCGGTGTAGTATTAGAAGTGCATATCGATGGCATCAGCGAAGAAGAAGCCCAAAAAATTGCAGAAGATGCGCATGAATTCTGCCCTTACTCCAAAGCAACTAGAGGAAATATCGATGTAGAAGTAACGATTGTTTAGAAGAATAAAGGAAATCGAACCAGACTAAAAACGTGAAAGGACCGCTTTTTGTCTGGTTTTTTTTGACAAATAAAGCAGATGATTTGGAGAATAGACAATTATCGGTTATCATATTTTTGTACCAATCGGTAGGTAAAAAAGAAGCGAGGGAAAAATGATGGAAAAATATCAAAATATTGTGATCGGTTTTGGAAAGGGCGGTAAGACTTTAGCGAAGGCGTTAGCTTCAAAAGGTGAATCGGTTTTAGTCGTTGAAAAGTCAACACGTATGTATGGCGGAACATGTATCAACATCGGCTGTATTCCTTCTAAATCATTGATTTTCAATGGAGAAAGAGGAATCGACTTTACAGAGGCTGTTGCTCGGAAAGAAAAATTGACGGGCATGCTTCGCGCCAAAAATTATCATATGATCAGCGATGAGGCAACTGGGACAGTGATGGACGGTACAGCACGTTTTCTTTCTAACCATCAAATCGAAGTGACGAATAATGGTGAAAAAGTGATTGTTGAAGGCGAACGGATTTTCATCAATACTGGTTCTGAACCAATCATTTTACCAATCAAAGGATTGAATACAAGTCGCTACTTGATTGATTCTACGCAAGCGATGGATCAGGAACAATTACCGGAAAAATTAGTGATCATCGGGGCTGGATATATTGGCTTGGAATTTGCATCAATGTTCAATGAATACGGATCTAAAGTTGTCGTTCTTGATGCCCATTCTGAATTTCTTCCACGTGAAGATGAAGATATCGCGCAAATGATTTTAGAAGACATGACAAATGCGGGAATCGAATTCCATCTAGGTGTATCTGTAGATCAAGTAGCAGACCAAGAATCAACAGCTGCCGTCACCTTTACAGAAGATGGCCAAGAAGTAACAATCCAAGCGTCAAAAGTTTTGGCTGCAACTGGAAGAAAACCAAGTACAGCATCACTTGGATTAGAAAATACAGATGTTAAACTAACAGATCGCGGAGCAATCGCTGTGGATGAATACCTTCGTACAGATGCAGACAACATTTGGGCGATTGGAGACGTCAAAGGCGGATTGCAGTTCACTTATATCTCTCTAGATGATTATCGAATCATTATGGATCAGTTGAAGGGCGAGAATAAACGAACAACGAATAACCGGAAAGTTGTGCCTTACAGTGTATTTATCACTCCGACTTTATCCAATGTAGGTTTAACAGAAAAACAAGCCAAAGCACAAGGCGTCAATTACAAATTATTCAAGTATATGACAAGCGGTGTCCCTAAAGCACAAGTATTAGAAGATCCTAAAGGTGTATTCAAAGTTTTAGTCGACCCTGAAACTGACTTGATTCTAGGGGCAAGTATCTATGCGGAAGATTCTCATGAAGTCATCAACTTGATTTCGCTAGCTATGAATGGAAAACTTCCTTATACGTTATTGAGAGATCAAATCTATTCTCATCCGACAATGAGTGAAGCTCTAAATGATGTATTAAAATAAATAACGAATGGAGAATCCACCATGTTCAATAATAAAAATACAGCAGTAGTTCTCACTGACCCGCAAGTCGAGTTCTTGAAACCAGCAGGCGGTGGCTTTGGTTTGACAAAAGATATCTTAGAAAAATACAATACGATCGAAAATATGATTGAAATGGTAAAACAAGCAAAAGAAAAAGGATACAAACTCTTTATTTCTCCTCATTATTTTTACCCACATGACCATAAATGGCAATTTGGCGGTGCAGGAGAACATATGATGCTTGAGCAGCAGATGTTTGCTAGAAAAAGTCAATATGAATCAGTGGAAGAAGGTTCAGGAGCCGATTTTATCGAAGAATTGAAACCTTATTTGGATGAAAATACGATCATCAGCTCTCCTCATAAAATCTTTGGACCAGAAAGCAATGATTTGGCGCTCCAATTGAGAAAAAATGGAATCGACACAGTAATTCTTGGTGGAATGAACGGAAACTTGTGTAGCGATTCCCATATGCGTGAATTGGTAGAGAGTGGATTCAATGTTGTGGTAGCGACAGATGCAATTGGTGCTCCTGGCCAAGAAGCAATGGATGCAGCGTTGACGAACTTTGGCTTTATTGCAGATCAAGTGATGACAACAGAGGAAGTATTAGAGCAACTATCATAAGATAGGAATTGCTTTTGTCCTCGCAGTTCTTGAATCAATGAACATCTAGCTATATGAGAACAGTTTTATAGTGAGGGCTGTGTCAGATAATTTGGCACAGTCTTTTTTAAACGATTAAGAAGAAAAAATGATGAATTTACTGTATAATATAGGACTATGAGAAATGAAAAAGGAGAATATCATTGAAAACAAAGGAAAAGATCTTGGAAGCGACCAAAGATCTTATTTATAAAAAAGGCTATCATGAAACGTCAATCCGAGATATTCTAGCAGCTTCTGATACAGGAAAAGGTCAATTTTATTATTACTTTTCTTCAAAAAAAGAAGTTTGTCTAGCGGTGATCCATGCGCATATGGACGTATGGCAGACAGAATTGTTCGAAGACATCTTAAATGCTGGAAAACAGCCAGAAGAAGCATTAGAAGAAATGTTGGACTGGATTTTCGCTGATCATGAGACACAGATCACTTATCATGGCTGTCCTGTAGGTAATTTGATTATTGAGTTGAGTACAGTGGATGAAGAATACCGTCTGTTGCTACTAGAATTAGTCAATCAATGGGTCAAGTATACGAAACAAAATATCCTGGCACTTTCTGAAGAAAAACTGTCCGATGAAGAAGCAGACCGTCAAGCCAAAGCGTTGATTGCTGAAATCCAGGGAAGTATCTTATTGTTGAAAGTCACACAGGATCTATCACTACTTAGGCAGAATTTTCAATTGATCAAAGAAAGATTGTTAACTTCGCAAAAGGTTCTTTAATAATTAGAGGTTGTGACAGAAGTGGTCAGCTTCAAGAAATAAGAAGGAATTTACGAAAATTGCTTCTCAAATTTTTGTGAAATTTCGGCTTATTTTTCGAAGAAGCTACTTCTGGAACACCGTGTATTAGAGGTTGTGAAATCAGCGCTTTGACCTGAGTATTAGAGAAACAAACGGCAAAATAGTTCCTCATATTTTGCCGTTTTTTGAGCTAATACCGAAGGTTAGCTGATTGAACACCGTTTAGTGGAGAGGTTGTGAAAAAGCTGCCCTGCATCAAGTAATAAGAACAGCCAAATAAAAATAGCTGCTCATATTTTTCGTTTGGTTGGGCTTATTACCGCAGATGCAAGCTTTTGAACACCGTTTAAGGAAGAGGTTGTGAAAAAGTCGCTTAGTTTCGAGTATTAAGAAAAATTTTGTGAAAATGGCTTTCTACATTTTTGCATAAATTTGGCTTAATACCGAGGAGTTGGCAGGAGAATACCATTCACTGGAGAGTTTGTCACTTGTCACAACTTTTTTAGTTCTACAAAAATTGAAAGCGTTTTGTTGGTGCGAACTTCTTGTTGCAGTGTATGATAGAAAAAAAGATTGGGAGGGATTAGGATGTGTGGTCGTTATTTTTTTGATCTAGAGTCAGAGCTCCTTCAGAATTATTATCGAGAAGCCCAGACGAAACAACCGAAGCAGGCAGCAGAATTAGCAGCTGGAGAAGTTTTTCCGTCAAATCTTGTTGTGACGTTAAGAAAAGAGGAAGAAAACATCCTCACTCCGGAAATCATGAAGTGGGGATTTACCGGATTTAAAAAAGGACAATTGATGATTAATGCCCGTGCAGAGACAGTAGAAGAAAAAAAGACCTTTCATCAACCATTTTTGCAAAATCGTTGTGTTTTCCCAATGAGTGGCTTTTATGAGTGGAATGAAGAAAAAGACAAATTTATGTTTTCAAATAAGGAAAAAATAGTGTATATTGGCGGTTTTTATCGTAGCCATCAGGATGAAAAAATGGCAGAATCAATCATAATGACTACTGAACCTAACCGCACAGTCGCACCAATCCATGACCGAATGCCGCTTGTCTTGACTGAAGAACAAATCGAACCTTGGGTAACAGATATTTCTTTTGCGCGAAAAATCATTACTCAGCAGATGCCTGAATTAGTAATGGAGAAGGTATAACATAATCGATTTTTCAAAGAAAGAGCGGCAAAAAACGAAAAAGACTTCAGCACAGATCCCAAAAACAAAGAGAACAGAAGAAATGCTCATAAGCTGCATATACTGCATCTATAGGGTCACAGTCGACCTTTCTAATGTATAGCTTCTATTTGTTTTTTACTCGTGCTGCGAGTCTTTTTTATTTATACCTAACGATGTTTATCATTATGACTCTTTGAATTCTTGGAATCTAAAATTCAAAGTTAACGACTGGTTGGCAGTTGTATATTCTCTGAATTTATAGATAAGAGGTTGCCATTTATCCACATTGATATGAGTTGGATCATGTAAAATCCCTTCTTCTACAAAAATAGCTACGATCTCACGTTCTACAATAGCAAAGTCTTGTCTAGTTGAAATTCGTTGAACCAATGTTTCTATTTGAAGCGGGCATTCTTTGATCCGAACAGTTGAAACTTCTTCACCTGCTAGTTTCGTGAACTTTCCCAATTGAAATTTGTCAGAGCAAAAGGAATAGCCAGCTTTTTGTTTATAATCGGGCATGATAGGATGGCCTGTTGTCTTTGAAATTTTCTCCCAAAGCGTTTTATCTGCAAAATTGAAGGTAGCGGGGGGTTAGCTATAGTATTTGGGTAGCTTTTGGATCCATAGGTTCAATGTTTCTTGGATTATTTTTTTAGTTAAAGAAAAAATGAACTGGCTACAATTTATTTCTATTTATATCCAATAAGATATACTTTAAACAAAACAATTTTCTAGATAGTTTACAAAGGGGAATTTTGCGTTACTTAGTGTTATATAGTATACTTTTATTAAGGGAGTGATGATAATGCTTGTTACAAAATCTAGATTACAAGGAAGTTCTGTAGTGGTAACTTTACCTTCTGATAACGGAAAGAAACCTTCAGAAAACCAAGAATATATCGTTGTGTATTCTGATGATGGAACAATTACGTTAGTTCCAAAAATTGAAGATCCATTTAGTGGTGGGGAAGAGGCCGAGTATTATGAGAAAGACGAATGGGAAGATTTAACTCCTGAAGGGAGAGAAATTTTATAGTGTCAGAAGAAAGAATTTATATTCCTAAAAAAGGTGATATTGTATGGATTGATTTTGATCCCTCCGTAGGAAAAGAAATTCAAAAAAGACGACCAGGACTAGTCGTCTCTCGTTATGAATTTAACCGTAAAACAATGTTTTCGGTCATATGTCCAATTACTTCCACTATAAAGAATTTACCGACACGTTACTCATTACCTGAAGAGCTAGATATAAAAGGACAAGTAATTATTACACAATTAAAATCTCTTGATTTTAAGGAACGAAAACTCAAAAAAATAGAAAACTTACCATTGCAAGACATGGCTAAAATTGATCAGATTATACAGTATATGTTTTAAGCATTGTAAGTAAACTCTATAATATTTTTATATGCTAAACATAACGAAATTAAAAAAAGGCCAAGTAAATGTCGTTCATTCTACTAGTGTGGTCGATGGCATTAATTTCCGTATCTTAAACTAAAGAATATATAGCATTTTAAACGAATGATTGAGGTGATTTCCTCAAGTCATTCGTTTTTTTGTGTCACAAAACTTGTTTTTTCACGACATATCTTAACGTATACGAAAAGTCGCGACAATACTTTAACAGAAAGAAGAAAAAGAACAACTGACAGTTTTAGTCCTAAAAAATCTAAACTCTTTAGATATGAGTAATGTCATTTTAAACTATATCGATGCTCAAAAACGTAAAATTTGGGATCAAGATCTGTCTAGGAAAGAATTTCTATAGTTTAACTGAATAACACAAAAAGGCATATCATGCGACAAGAAAAACAATGAAAAGAGAAATTTGCCATCACTGGAACATCCATACAGAAATTAGCATAGATTCTGAAAAATCTACCGCTAGTTTTTATTTAGTTGTTCTAACGACACCAATACTTGTAATGATCGAAAATGTGCAATTGGGTCAGATAGTGAACCAAAGTAGAATCTCAAAGCGACAATTATGAATGTAAAAGTACCTTTTATGATTAGTTTATTCTCTAATTGATTACATCCCGTATAATTAATAAAATTACTTTACCGATTACACGATCTTATGTCAGTAGAGCTTTTAGGTACACTATCAATACAGTTCATTCCAGTATAATGTAAGGTTTTTTTTATTTTGAGTCACTTTTTGTCAATATTATTATTTACAATACCTTCTATAATAAAAGTTATTTAAGGAAGTGTCTATGAATGAGTAAAAATTCTAAAGGATTCCTAACCATCTTATTAGCTTTTATAGGGTATATGTTGGTTGGGCTGCTAAAATCATACAGTAATGAGTTGCTGAATTTTTCAACATTTATTAATGATACATTAGTTCCAAGTTTGTTTTTCATTGTATTTTTTGCTGTTGGTTATTTTATAATAAAGATATGATGACTAATTTAGCTCAACTATTCCAGCGTCAGCTGAAGATATTGCAATTCCCGATTCCTTAATCATTTATCTGGATGAGACAGAAAGTGAAGTTGCAACAGATGTGCATGTAGTTGAGGATAAAAATGATAGTTTAAAAATTAATAGTTCAGATACTTTACTAAGAGTAAGTCCTATCTTTTCAGCTGTTATTTAGATGCAAGTAGCAACTAAGTTAGGTAGTACTCCTGCAATGGATAGGTATTTGTGTGTTCGATATATAAGTGGTCGAAGTATCAAGGTTATGTATACTGGATGGGAGATAGAAGAGTTAAAAATTGGAGGTCACCGCCACAAATGGAATTTAGATTTAGAGGTACCTTAGATTTGGTATAGTTATTAAACACAAGATGGCCTGGTTTGTAGGGAAAGTCGAAGAGTATTTTTCCACTTCTGCGCCCCTTTAATTTTTCTAGTAATGCCGTGAATTTGTGATTAATTGGAAATATGAAGAAAGGAGAGTCTATGAAAACAACACTAGTTCTATTCTATAAAAAGCATCCTTATTTTACACTTCTGATAAATATATTGTTGGCTAGTGTTATCGGGATTTCTGTTGAATATCTAATAAATAAAGATTTCATAGGTTCTGGTTTTTATACGGCTTTATTTCTTGGACTTCTTGAAGCATTTTCCATTTATAAAAAATCAAAAAAATAAAATAGATTGCCGTAAGAGATCTTTTTCATTTCATTTTTTTCTGAAAACCCGTTGTTTCTGTCAGTGAAGCAGCGGGTTTTTAGATTTATTGTCTTTAGACCTAATTGAGCGCGCCGAGCGATTGAAATACAAAACCACTTGCTATGCGGGTGGAGCAATAAAGGGAAATAGTTTAGCCCGTACAAAGTAGATGTGTAAATACCACATTGTATTCACACCAAAGTATAGAAGAAAAATAATTTATAATCAATATCGAGCCAATATTCAGGAGATCATCAAGAGATTGTGCAAATCTAAAATATAAATTTGGGTATCGACACTTTTGGGTGGAAGGATACTATGTGACAAAAGTAGGACAAAATGAAGCGACCATCAAAAAGTACATTCAAGAACAAGAAAAACATGATAGTGCGTTAGATAAGCTGAGTGTACGAGAGTAAGACGATCCTTTTAAGGGCTAAGGAGTAGTACATAAACCTTTTAAGAGGTGGGCAAAACTGGCAAAGGCAATATGGCTTGAACATAAAATATGAAAGCCAGCGTCTTTAGGCGCTGGCCGGTGATTTGAGCTTATAGCTCTAGAGAAAACCACCCTTTTGAAGGGTGGTTATGATTAATGACTTTAGTCAGTTTTGCTCACAAAGCGTGTGGAACAAAAAACGGGTGTTTCTACGGGTAGATATTTATTTCTTGAATGGAGGTGTCCCATACATTTTTGGTGTTACTGGTTCTAATTTTGGTGCAGCGCCTTCGATCTTAGGTTCTTTCAACCATTGATATTCGCCTTCGCCATCCAGTGCTTTGCCACTAGCCCAAGAACCTTCACTACTTTGGTCTCCCTCTGAGAAGTTATAGAAGTCATAAGCAATGTCTTTTCGTTCTTTGTCACGCGGGAAAGTACTTGGGACTAAGATTGAACCTTCTTTTTCTTCTAATTCTTTCACTGCACATTCCCATAGATTTTGATGATAGCTATCTCTTGCAAGGAGAACAGACAGCATATCTTTTACGCCACGATCATCGATCATTTCGTAAATACGTGCTACTTGAAGTCTTCCTTGTGATTCGGCATTTAAATTAGCTCTAAAGTCTGCTAACAAGTTGCCACTCGCAATGATATAGGCACCGCTCCATGGATTGCCCACGCTGTCAGCAGGACGAGGTCCTAAGCCAGCTACGATCGCGTGCTGTGGATTCATTCCAGAGATAATGGCACCGATTGTTGGATCTTTTTGCATCGCTGCTTCTTGATCTTCAACAGGCGCACCCTCTAATAAACGAGCAACCATTGTCGCCAACATTTCCACGTGGCCGATTTCTTCTGTTGCAATGTCCATCAGCATATCTTTATATTTTTCTTCTCCTCGGCAGCTCCAGCCTTGGAACAGGTACTGCATAGCTACACTCATCTCGCCATATTGGCCGCCGATCAGCTCCTGCAGATATTTCGCGATTAATGGATTCGGACGATCTGGTTTTGCTTCAAACTGCAATTCTTTCTGGTGTCTAAACATCAAAATTCCTCCTAATCTATTTTTAATACATTCTCATTCTGCTACGAAAGATTAAAAAATTCAAAGAAAACGCTCGCGAATTATATAAAGTATTGGTATCATTAATAATTTTTTTAGAATCATACCTTATAAATTGTTATTTTCAGAACAAAATGATATCGTTATATTAAAACCGACATCGGTTACATTAAAATTTGGAGGTAAAATATGAAAAAATTATTGTTTACAGGGTTGCTGGCAAGTTCAGCATTGTTTTTATTAGGAGGATGCGGATCAAGTAATGCAAGCGATGCCAGTTCAAGTGCAGCAAATTCTTCTGAAAAAACAAGTGATGGAAGAAAAAATATTGATTTCTGGTCCTTTTGGGGATCCGGTGCACGAAAAGAAGCTATCGAAGAAATCATTGAGGATTTCAATCAATCACAAAACGAGATCCATGTAAATTATAAGTATCAGCCATGGGGTGACATCTGGACTAAATCTTTATCTGCAATAACAGCTGGAAATGCACCCGATGTTATTGTACAGGACATAAATTCCGTTGCCCAAAGAGCAGAAGCACAGCAAGCAACTAATCTCTCCAAATATGTAGAAAAAGACACTTCTAAGGATTTTTATCCGCAGCTTTGGGATACAGTAGAATATGAAGGTGATCCTTATGCGATCCCATTCAATACAGATACACAAGTCATTTTTTATAATAAAAAGTTATTTAAAGAAGCTGGAATCAGTGAACAAGATCTACCGACAACTTGGGATGAATTAGAAGAAACAGCACGTAAACTAGATAAAAAAGAAGGAAAAGAATTTACACGCATCGGTTTTTATCCATTATGGAATTTAGGGGCTGATGTATGGGCGCTAAACGCAGATAACGGGACTAGTTGGTTTGACAAAGATGAAAAAGTCAAGATTGATACTAAAAATAAAGTGGAAGCCTTGGAGTGGATCCAAGACTGGCAAGATTATTATGGGAAAAATACGATCAATAAATTAGAAGCCGAATTTGGGTCTGGTGTATCTGATCCATTTATTTCCGGATTAGTAGCCATGCGTGCCCAAAATATCAATTATTACTCTAGTTTGATGGAAAATGCACCGGATGATTTTGATTTTGGCGTGATGCAGCTCCCAGAAAAAGAAGAAGGTTCAGGCCATTGGTCGTGGGGTGGCGGATTCGTCTTGGAAGTACCATACGGAGCAAAAGATCCTGAGGCCTCTTATGAATTCATCAAATATCTTTCTTCTCCAGAAGTACAAGAAAAATTCGGCGAAAAAAGTTTTGATATCATGGCGAGCAAGACAGCCAATGAGAATTTAGTGAATAATGACAACCTAACGGATAAAGGAAAAATGATCTATCAAATGGCGGACGAAAACTTTAAAAATACGGTGATCACACCAGTTCCTTTAGATGCTCCGGATTACACGACATTAGTGAATGAACAGATTGACCAGATTCTTTTAGGAACAAAATCACCAAAAGAAGGATTGGCAGATGCACAAAAAGCAGTAGAAAACTTAGTCAAGAAAAATCAATAATCCATTTTTGACTGTCTAGGTACAGAGGAGGCAAGAAAATTTGAAGCGTTTATCTATCCGAAAGAAAAAAGAAGCAAGATGGGCCTATTTATTTATCTCGCCTTTTATTATCGGGTTCTTGGTATTTATGCTAGGGCCTATGCTTTTTTCAGTTATTGGTAGTTTCACCGATTATAATTTGACATCCAAGATGAATTTCATTGGTCTAGCAAATTTCAAAAGAATGTTCGTTCACGATGATTTATTTTGGAAATCGTTATACAACACCGTTTATTTCGTCATCTTCAATGTACCGCTGACGACGATTTTCAGTGTGTTTTTAGCCACAGTACTCAATCAAAAAATCAAAGGAATCAGTGTATTCCGTACAGCTTTCTATTTACCGGCAGTCTTATCAGGAGTAGCAGTCTACATCTTATGGATGCAGCTGCTTTCTCCATCTGCAGGATTGATCAACACATTTCTGGGCTGGTTCCATATCCCTGGACCAGCTTGGCTGTTTGATCCACAATGGACGAAACCTGCGTTGATTTTGATGAAAATATGGAGTTCTGGAGGAGCAATGCTACTTTACTTAGCTACATTACAAAATGTTCCTAGATCTTTATATGAATCAGCAGAAATCGATGGAGCAGGCGTTTGGGGAAAGTTCAAAAGTATTACTTTGCCATTAATCACTCCTATTATTTTTTACGATGTGATCACCTCTACGATCGGTTCTTTCCAAATTTTTCAAGAAGCTTATGTCATGACGAAAAATGGAACAGGCGGACCTGCAAATTCTTTGCTTTTTTATAATCTGCATATGTGGAACAAGGCGTTCGTAGCTTTTGATATGGGTTATGCGATGGCTATGTCAATGATCCTGTTTCTGATCGTGTTGGTTCTGACGTTTGTCAATTTGAAGCTTGCACCTAAGTGGGTCTATTATTCTGGAGGTGACGGCAAATGATGGATTATTTCAAAAAGACCAGTGTGAATCGGCAAACAAAAAAAATACTAAGTTATGTCCTCATGACAGTAATAGGAATCATTTTGATCATTCCATTGCTTTGGATGGTGTTTACTTCATTGAAACCAATGGAAGAAATCGTTCGTTATCCTCCGACCTTTTTCCCAGAAAAAATCGTATGGGAAAACTATCTGGATACGATTGCCGCCTTTCCTTTTTGGCGCTATGCAAGAAATACATTATTCATCACTGTGCTAGTAGTGATCGGTAATGTCCTTTCAAATTCTTTTATTGCTTATGGATTTGCGAAGCTTGATTTTCCTGGGAAAAAGCTGATGTTTGCTTTGGTTCTTTCTACGATGATGATCCCGGGGTTTGTAACGATGATCCCTCAATATGTATTATTCTCCAAGATCGGCTGGGTAGGTACTTATTTGCCCCTGATCGTTCCATCGTTCTTCGGCAATGCGTTCAATATATTTCTGATGCGTCAATTTTACTTATCGATCAATAATGAATTGATCGAAGCTGCTGAAATCGACGGAGCGAATCATTTGTATATTTGGAGTCATTTGATGCTTCCATTGACGAAACCTGCCTTGATTACCATTGCGATCAATTCCTTCAACGCAGCTTGGAATGATTTCTTAGGTCCTCTGTTATATATCCAAGATCAAGAAAAATACACGTTACAGATTGGCTTGCAAGTTTTTCAGAACCAAGCAACGACACAATGGAATTATCTGATGGCAGGAGCAACACTTGTCTTGATCCCGACGATTTTGCTGTTCTTTTTTGCACAACGTTATTTCATTGAAGGGATGGATTTGACAGGAGGTTCAAAAGGATGATGAATCGATCGATTGGTAAAAAAGCCAATGATTATTTCTTAGAAATCATTGAATGGATTCCACGTCTTATCCATTTACAGCTACTATGGTTCCTGTGCGTCTTGCCTGTTTTCACATTAGGAACTGCAAGTCGAACAGTTCTGTATATGATTTATCATTACAAAAAAAATGAAGAGAAAAAGCTCGGTTCACTATTCTGGAAAAAGTTTCGTGAGAACTTCTCTCTTTATGGAAAGCAAGATAGTTTAGCAAGTGTTTATTTTCTTCTTCTATTGATCGATTATCAGATTTTCCGCTATTGGGGTGGGGGAATTGGCTATACATTGATGTATACTACGTTGTTTTTGCTTCTATTAAGCGCGCTTCTCTTTAGTTACAAAATCTTGCTTCAACTGGAACAAAAAGAAGCTTCTTGGATTACTGCATTTTTCTTGTTTTTTAATGATTTCAAAAGCGCGCTTTTCTATTTGGCAGGCACGTTGATCCTTCTTGTCGCATTCTGGTTTGCAGGACCAATCTATTTTGCTTTATTAGGTTTCAGTTTCTTGTTTTATTTTCAAGTCCTGCTTTTTATCCATCGTACGCAAGAAAAGGTTCTTAAAAAGGAGGAATAACATGTTGCGTTTGATTGCTAAAATCGATGATAGTATTATCAACAAGTTCGCCAAGCAACGGAAAACGGATAGTCGAAAAATCAATTTTTTGAAATTTATCAGTAATATCTCTAATGGTGGTTTTATTTGGTTACTCCTTGCTGCTGTTTTAGTCTTGATACCTGATACTAGAGAATATGGTCTAGCCATTCTTATCGGCAGTTTGATCTATTTTTTTGTTGGTTTGCTTTTTATCAAAAAAACGACAAGACGGAAAAGACCTTATGAAAAAAATCGTCGGCTTGTCCTTTACACAAGTAAACCGAAGACTTCTTCTTTTCCTTCAGGACATACAGCGCTAGCCTTTTTATCAGTAGCTGCGTTGTTCGAATTAAGTCCAGTTGCAGGAATATTAGCCTTTTTATTTGCTTGTTTGATCGCTTATTCGAGGATTTTTTTACTTTTACATTATCCTACTGACATTTTAGGAGGAGCTATTTTAGGAAGTGTTATTGGCATCCTATGCGCTGCCGTTATCTGAATTAATTGTACGAATAAAGCATGAGTGCGTAAATGCGCATTTGTGCTTTATTTTTTTGTTTCGAGGAAAGCGTAGTTGTTTATTCATTTGTCTTAATAACTTAAGTTTTGTTAAATGAGAACGTTATAAAATTTTATAATTTAATTTTAATAATAAATGTTGTATAATTGGTGTTTTTTAACTAAAAAGGATATCATTTGATTTAAAATTAAAATTAAATTAAATTATAATTAGATGGGCATTGTTTTGTTGATTGTTGTGAAAGAAGACAAATATTTTTGAAAGGAGTATAAGGATGTGAAAGGGTTAAAATTGAAGCTTTTGCAGTTAGTAACTGTCAGTTTGCTATTTGGACTATATTTCCAGTCAGTCTATCATATGACGACCCTGGATGTAGCTGCTGAGTCAACAGAAACAAAGGAGGATGAGGTATTCTTAGATGAGGACTATGCAAAAATTGAAGGGAAGTATATTGAAAAAGAAGAAACCCTTGAATGGCATCTGGCTTTTGAAAAAAAGGAAAGTGCCAATGAAGGTAGAATACGTTTAGCAATCGATGCGGCAGCCGCCGGGATTGGTACCGTAAAAAACGTTCGTGGAACAGGTCTATCCTCCTATGATGAAGATGGAGAAGACCTAAAAGTCGAGACGATCGATGGTCAAGAATGGTATGTCGGAAAAGTTTATTCAAAAGAAGCAGAAACCGGCACATTGATTTTTGAAACAGAAAAGATCCCCGATGTGAACGAAGGGGAACTACCTCTTCAAGTGGTGGTTGATGAAAGAATAGATAACCAAGAATTACAAGAAAATGAAACTGATACAGAAGATTCCGCTGAAATTCAACGTAGCGAAGAAAATGAGATGGAAAAGCTGGACGAACCAATCGTACCCAGCGGTCAAGCACTCCAGCGCATTCAACGCCAGTTATTCAACGGTATTTTGGAGCGTCTTGGGCCAACAGCTACGCAAGACCCCTATGAATATATCTATCCTAGCGGAGAAGTTGAAAACGAACAGCATCGCTACCCGAAATTTACAACGAATGACTATACAAAAGTGTTAGGAAATTGGACACAAAGCAATGAACGCTATCAAGGAGACAAAGGCTCGCCATATGACGGAGAGAACTTGATCGATGATAGTGATTATACAAACGGGGGAGCGAACTGGCGAAATTACGACTATGCTACTAATAATGGATCAACTGCAGGCGAAGAAGATAGAAACGTTCCAGCTCAAACCGTTCAGCTTTGGGGAAATGAACGGAATTTTGAAAACAGTTACTTGGATTATAACGGGGCGTACATCAAAAAATGGGTAGAACCTGTTCTGCCAAGCAGCACAGCATCTGATCTACATCCTGAAGATGCAACAACCCTTTACAATGTCTATCTAGATGTCATCGGGGGCGAGAAAAAGGAAATCAGTCCAATCGATATCGTTTTTGTTCTAGATAAGTCAGCGAGTATGAGTGAATTAACCGCTGGGACCAATAGTCAAACTAAAAATGCTGCGTTGATTGAGGCAGTAAACGAAATGAGTAAAGATCTGCTCTCTGACCCGAGTCTGGATATTCGAATCGGTATGGTGAATTTTTACCATAATAGTACAGCTATCAATAACCATGAGCAAATCAGTTCGGACATCTTTCCATTGACAAATGATATCAATCGTTTGACGGGAAGTGAGAATACAGCATTAAATCGTACACCAATCGGAGGAACTCCGCTTACACTAGGGCTTAAAAATGGCTATGAAACATTGTATAAAGACAATGGCGGAGAAAATAGAAATTCAGAAAAAATCCTAATCGTTGTGGGAGATGGGACACCGACCTTCAGTTATGCACCGATTCAGTCAAGTTATCGTACGAGCACTAATGGAGCTTGGAGCAACTGGACTGTGATGGAAGATAAGATTGCTGAAGATAATGACGTTTTGTTCAGAAATTTTGAGGAGTTTTCTGGGAATACTTCTAATGCAGGGTTTACTCATCCAGTTACCTATGCATCTGACTTTAACCGTCCAGAAGATGAAGTAAATGTACACTATCGTTATGGAGAGGTAAAAGAAGGAGATAATAAAGCGACTCACTGGGTTGGTGATGGTTCTTCTAATAACAATACGAATGGCAGTCCTACTTCGCAAGAAAAGTCATCTGCGATCAACACAGTTGCTTATCATCATTGGCTGAAAAACAAGTATCAAGAGAACCCGCCAAGTATCTTCTCCATTGGTTTAGGAATCGATGGAAACGTTAGCGGGAGACAACGACTAGATGCTATTGGACGAAATGTATTGAAAAATATTGCTGATTTAGAAGAAGATGGCGTAACACCGCGATATTACAATGCGAACAACAAGAATGACATTGTTACAGCCTTGGAGGATATCTCTTCTACCTTCAAGAGAACGATCCAGCAAGCCACACTTTATGATGAAACTGGTTTTAATGTCTCACCATTTGGAGCTGGCAGATCGGCAGATATTCAGTTTTACCATCTAGATCCAGGAGAAAACGGCATGAAGTACCAAGAGCCAGAAATATGGGATGAAGAACGTCATGGACAAGCCCCACCAGAAGTAGTGGCGACTCCGACAACGTATGTCGGACGGGAAAACCAAGCTTATAAATTTTCTCCGATTTCTTTAGGTGAAGGGGAAATGGTCAGGATCAAGTACCAAGTAAAACTTGATGCGGGAGCTCAAGACGGAAATTTTTACACAGTGAACAATATGGCCTATATTCAGAACCTGGAGGATTATGAGAATGATATCACTACTGGACGGATGTATTTCCCATCTTCTTCCATTCGTTACGAACATAAAGGCCGTAATTTCCAAGTCAGCAAGAAGGGTCAAAATGGCGAGCCGTTGGCTGGAGTCGAATTTGCATTATATGACCAAAATCCAGAGAGTGGGGAAGCCGAACCAATCGAAACAAGTAAAACTACCACGGACGGAATAGCGATCTTTGAAACGAAGATGCCGATTTTAGGAGATGAAACTGGAGCAGTCAGCGACATATTTTGGATCAGAGAGATCGCTGGACCATCACGTTATCAGTTAGTAGATGAGACGTATCAATTCCAAATCAAAAAATATGCAGCCAACGAAGATGAGATGTTAGGTCACTACGAGCTTGTAGATGAATATACATCTGGTTCGAGAGTCGGCGGACCGGAAGGTAAAGATCCGAATTCCTATTATGAAGGAGAATATCACAAGCTTTCTGTTGTACAAGAGCCTAACATAGAAGGCACAGAGTATGATGAGTTGTATGTCAAACTGGAAATGCGAAATGAATTCAAGCCAATCCACATGAATATCAATAAACTAATTGAAGGCAGTAATATGCCAATCAATGGCGCAGAGTTTGAACTTTATGAAACAGATGGTAACGGACTGGAAATCGGATATCCAGTAGCGAAAGGGCTTTCTGGTGTGAACGAAGTAGAGGAAGAGAAAGGGAGACTCACGTTCTATTCAGTAGATGAAGACGGGAAATATGTAATCGTGGATGGTGAGAAAGTTATTCATCCAATCGGAGAGCCAGATTCATTTGTTTATAAGGATAGTGAAGAAACTACCAACTATGCAGAATACAAAATCATTGAGAGCCAGAACCCAGAAGGTTTCAAAGAACCTGATGAAAATGACACATGGATCTTGCGACTTTACGATAATGCTATAGGGACTATCCAACTCAAGCAAACAGGTGAAGAAAATTGGCAATATCTCACGTATACAACAGATGAAGAGGATCGTTTATGGGTAGTATTCACTGCTTACAATACGTTTGATTATCGGGAGATCCGAGTTAGAAAATTAGACCATGAAGGCCATACATTAGATGGTGCAGGTTTCGATATCAGGAAAGTGGGGGATTCTTCCTTCCCGCTGTATCGAGCATACACTGGTAATCCGTTAGAACCAGAAGAATCGAAACGTTTGCCTGGGATCGGATACTTCTATTCTCGTGCCGTAGGAGTAGAAAAGTATGTCGATTTAAATTACGACCAACCTCTGCATCTGTCTATTGGTGAATATGAGGTCTCGGAATCTGTCGCACCAAATGGGTATCGGCTATCTGATCAAGTGTTCCAGTTTGCACTGAATGAAGAAGGTAAGTTTATCATTGAAGATACGGTCATCGAAGACGAAACTGCTCCCTTGCCGGAAGGCTATGAAATCATCGATGGTGTACTACAAGTAACCTTAGAAGATGAACTAGCGCCAATCGATTTGGAACTTTTGAAAATTGACAGTATGAATAGCCGACGTCTTGAAGGCGCAGAATTTTCAATTGAGAAACAAAATAGTGCAGGAGAGTATGAAATCATCGAGGGAGGCTTGGCACCAGATCCAAACGATTCTTCCCTATTCAATGCTTCAGACTTGTTGGAAGGGGTCTATCGGATCAAGGAAGTGAAGTCACCTGACAGCTATAGAAAACTTCCAGGTTACTTTATTTTAGAAATTAGTTATCGAGAAGAACCTGACATAGAAAATGATCGGGTAGTTCCAGGAAAAGAAGCGGGTACACTAAAAGTTGAGATTTCGTATTATCCAAACGAAGAAGCAGAGACGCCTGATCTACAGCAAGAGTTAGAATATGAACTTTTGGAGACAAATCGAATCAGATTACAGCTTAGTGTCGGGAACGATCCTGAAAATCCGTTGCCTGCTACAGGAGGATCCGGACGATTATTCTATATCCTGCTTGCTGCATTCTTCATGGCGCTTGCAGGAGCAGCCTATGGTTTGTTTGTCAGACAATCTAAAAAGGAGGGAGCAAGGTAATGAAAAAGCTGTTGTGTTTGATGCTTCAATTACTTGTTTTACTACCGCTTGCAGCAGTCCTTCTTCCACAGGCGATGTCGGCAGAAGAATCAGGGGAAGATGTCGTGGAATTCGTGTTGCATAAACGGATGATTCGAGATATCGATTATAACGATCAATTTGAATACCATGAAAATGATGGCTTGGCTATCTCTGAGGAAGCAGGGGAAACAGCAGATATCATTTCACAGACGGTGCCACTAAATGGAGCGACATTTGCCATTTACGACATGACCGATTATTATCATGAAAAAAAAGCTGCTGAAAACATGACTCCTAAAGAATTCGTCCAGCAAATCGCTGAAACGAACAGAAACAATATCCGTCAGCTAATCACAGAAGAAAGGCTTGTCCAAATAGGGACTTCGGTAACAACTGGGAAAGATACGGTTGGCGGATTAGGAGACGGGATTGCACGTATCAAAGCACCTAAGAAAAACCAAGATCGGGATGCAGTTTATTTGATTTTCGAAGAATCGATTGATCCAGAAGTTGGATTGGATGTTGATATCGATCAGACAGCTATCCCAATTGCTGCTATTTTGCCAATTTATCACCCGACAGAATCAAGCGAGGAACTGCAAGAGATTCATATCTATCCTAAAAATGTCGGTTATCTAAGAGATCCATACTTCTTCAAGTATGGACGTCAAAGAGGAACAACTGAAAAAGGAAAACCATTAGAAGGTGCTGTTTTTGCTCTATATCAGATGATAGAAGGGGGGAAATATTATTTAGATATGGCTCCTGCTAATGACTTGAAAAATCAATGGATCAAACCAGCAGACAATGATCCTTTGAATGACAAAAATGTAAGCAAATTCATTTCGGATAAAGAGGGCCTTGTTACGACAGGACAACGTTTCTTGCCTTCTGGCACCTATTATTTTGAAGAATTAAAAGGTGTGGAAGGTTACGAGATGGATGAAGCAAGTAAGAGAATCGAGGTCATCATCCCTGAATTTTGGGTGGATGCAAAAGGCCAACCACAATATGTAGTAGTTAACGGACAGGAGATGGCTGAATTAGAATCCGGGAAAGTTCCAGTCTCTGCCTATGAATCCGCAACACCACGTGTTTATAACGAGACCGTAAAAGAAACAACGGACAAACCGAAAGAGCCGAGTGGTCCAAGCAATCCAGGTCAATCAGGAAAATGGTCCGTATTCCCGCAAACGAATGAAGCAAGAACGTTGATTTCTTTACTAGGAATTCTTTTATTGTTAGGTGCTGTTTTATTAATAAAAAAAGAACGGGGAGAAAAAAATGAATAAAAAAATGATTGTCACGGGAATGAGTGTACTGTTACTCGTTACTGCGGGAATAGGGATTTTCGGGAACGGAAAACTAGTCAAAGCCGAAGAAGTCGCACAAAAACCAAGTGAAGTGACGATTACATTACACAAAAAAGGTTTCTCATCTGTTCCGGAAGAACGACCGAATAGCGGATTGGTTTCTACGGATTTTGGTGAAGAAAATATTCCAGGAGTCGATTTTGATTTGTTTGACGTAACGGAAGTATATTACGATTTGATTCGAGATAATCCTTTAACACCGGAACGAGAAGACGGTCTTAATTCTGCCGAAGCGATTGAATGGATTCAAAAACGGCACACAGAAAGTTGGTTTTTAAAATATCGACTGACAAGTATTGACAAACAAACAACGAATGAAGCTGGAGAAGCGGTATTCTCTACCGTCCAAGTGACGGAAGAAGCACCTTCTTCTAGAGATAAAGTCTATCTTTTCTTAGAAACTTATTCGCCAGCTCATATTTCCAGAATCGCGTCTCCAATGGTTGTTATGATGCCAGTGATGATGCCTGATATGGTGGATGGCGTGTGGGATGGTTCTACATGGAAAGACACATACAATACAGATGTGCATTTGTATCCGAAAAACGAAATCAGAGAAGCAGATAAACAGATGAATGTAGAGGAAAGCGACCTTAGACAAGTAACGATTATTAATGAAGCTGGAGAACAAGAAACGATTTCTTATATTGATCTAGAAAGAGGAAAAACGGCTTCTTACACGATCACAGCACCTATTCCTTATTTCATCGATTCTGTCCTTGAAAACGGAAGCGCTGTTATCAAAAATTACAAAATCACAGATACGCCTACAGTTGGTCTAACTTATTATGATCAGGAAATAGAAGTGCGAGCCGGCGAGACGATTTTAACAAAAGGACAAGATTATATAGTAGAAGTAGTAAGCAACGGGTTTGTCGTGACGATTTTGACAGAAGAAAATGGAGTAGCCAAAGTAGATACTTTAGGTAGATTAGCAGATGCACGTGGAGGAGATTTAACGATCACGTATAATTTGAAGGTTTCCACAGAACTAGAAGCGGATGATTTCCATAACAACACAGCGGTTATTGAAATCGGACGAAATGATGAATTTGATTATGAAGAAGGAGTAGAGCCGCCAGAGAAAGTCACAACAGGTGGAAGAAAGTTTGAAAAATATGATGCATCAAGCAGTGAATTGCTTAAAGATGCAAGATTCGAATTGTGGAATGAAGACCGTTCTGAATACGCAATATTTTATAAAGGGGAGTCGCCTTTAGCTGTTTATGAATCAGGAGCAGATAGAATTGAGTGGGCAACAAGCGGACAAGCAACAGAATTTGTCGCAGATGGAAATGGATACTTTGAGGTTCAAGGGTTAGATTATGGAACCTATCAAATGAAAGAGACCATGGCGCCAGAAGGTTATGTACTTCCAACAGGTGAGGCAGCCTTTACTGAATTTATCATCTCTTATGGAAGCTATAATGAAGAAATTCAGATCGTAGGAGTAGAAAATCCAGGGCCAGAAAGAGTACCGAATATGAAACGCGGGTCACTTCCTGCTACTGGTGGGAACGGGCTCTTGGCATTCTTACTAATCGGAATAAGTTTGATGATTGGAGCGTACAGCTGGTACCGTAAATCTAAAATGAAGTCTGAAGTATAAGCAACAAAAATAAGCTGCAGCAATCGGTTTTATAAAGGTTGCTGCAGTTTTTTTAAATAAGAAGGTGAAGAAAATGAAAAAGAAAATAGGTAATAGACCTCAAACCCAAATCAGTCTTTTATTACAATTATTTATGGCAGTGATGTTTCTTGCCGGAGCTGCAGTTTTTACATATCCATTTTTAGCAGATGCTCTCAGCAATTATTTGGATCAAAGAAGGATCGAGAATTATCAAAAGCAGCTTGAACGCGATAAAGAAGAAAAACATGAGCAACAATTAGCAGTGCATGAAAAGAAAAATCAGACGCTTGCTCATACATCAGTAATCCCAGGAATGGGACAAGTCAAAGATCCTTTTGAGCAAGCGGTTAGAAATGTCCAAAATCCAGGAAAAGAATATTACGAACAACATATGATCGGAGCCATCTATATTCCGAAAATCAATGTTAGCTTGCCTTTATTTGATGAAACGAATGATCTTTTGTTAGATAGAGGAGCGACAGTCCTGCAAGGCACCTCTTTTCCAACTGGAGGAGAGAGTACACATTCCGTGATTACCGCCCATAGCGGTATTGCTGAGAAAAAACTCTTTACGGATCTTGAAGAAATGGAGCAAGATGACCGATTCTATCTTGAAGTGTATGGTCGGATGCTCGCTTATGAAGTCGTTGAGAAAATTGTTGTCCTTCCAACAAAAACAAATACATTAGCAATTAGAGAAAAGCAGGATCTAGTCACACTTATCACTTGTACACCTTACACCGTGAACACTCACCGATTACTAGTGACAGGAAGACGAGTTCCCTTTACAGAAGAAGTCTCTTCAAAGATAGAACAGACAAAAAAATACCATCTTTATCGATTACTTATACTCCTTCTAGGTATATTGCTAGTGCTAACGCTTTTCGGTTATTGGTGTTATCGAAAATTTAAAAGACAAAAACAACGAAAGAAAAATAACAGATAATAGACCAATTATTAAGAATAACATAATAAATTTAAGCTGCTTGGAAGAGACAAACGCGATTAAATCGCATATTTCCAGTTTTTTTTAACGTTTGCTAAAATGACATTTTCCAGGTAAGCCAACTTGTTTCACAAGGGCTTCTTTGATATTGTAGTAGCAAGAAGAAAGATGGAGGGATTTTTTATGGCAAAAATCATGGTAGTCGAAGACGAAGAGATCATTCGACAATTGATCATGGAGGAACTTGAGAAATGGCAATTTGAAACCTTTGGAACGACCGATTTCAATCAAGTGTTCTCAGACTTTGAAAGAGAAGAACCACAGCTTGTATTACTAGATATTAATCTTCCCGTTTTGGATGGCTATTATTGGTGTCAAAAAATACGTGAAGTATCGAAAGTACCGATCATTTTTATCTCCAGCAGGAATACGAATATGGATATGATCATGGCTATGAACATGGGGGCAGATGATTTTGTGACAAAACATTTCCAAATCGATGTACTGATTGCAAAAATCAATGCATTACTTCGCCGTTCTTACAACTACACAGAATTATCTAGTGAAATGATGAGCCACAATGGCATTACGTTGAATGTTGACAACGGAAGTATGGAAATCAACGGAGAGATCATTGATTTGAGCAAAAATGAATATCGTCTATTATTTATTTTGATGAAGCACAATGGAAAGATCTTAAGTCGGGAAAAATTGCTGCGAGCACTGTGGGATGACGAACGATTTGTAGATGACAATACATTGACAGTCAACATCAATCGGTTACGCCGAAAAATCGAACAGGCAGGTATCCAAGGATATATCGAAACAAAAGTAGGACAGGGATATATCGTTCCCTGAAAGGATGAGCGGTTAAGATGAATTTTTTTAAATATTTGAAAGATCAGTGGACATTGATCTTGGGATGGCTGTTTTTTATTGCATTGACGATCTTTGTGATGTGGCTGGCGCCAAACATCAAAGTTGATTTGAGCACAATTGCTTATTTAGCTTTGATTGAGGGCGTCTTTCTGATTTTTTATCTGCTGGGTGGTTACTTGAGCAAGAGAAGATGGTGGGGAAAATTAGCCGACATACAAAAAACTTCCCCTTTGCAAAATTATTTGAGTGGTGGGAGGACAGAAGAAGAAAAACTGGTAGAAGAATATATCAATCAGCTGATCCGTGAACACCAAGAAGTAATGCAATCAGCAATCAGTAATCAACAAGACCAAAAAGATTATATTGACTCATGGGTCCATGAAATCAAAGTGCCACTTTCCGCTTCTAAATTGCTAGTTCGTTCGATCGAGTTCGATATTGACGATCAAAAGTATACATTACTAGAAAATGAATTATCAAAAATCGATGAATACGTAGAACAAGTTTTGTATTATGCAAGACTCGACAGTTTCTCGCGGGACTACCTCATCCAAGAATATGGACTAAAAGGAATCATTCAGCCTGTGATACGCAGTCAGGCAAATTATTTTATCCAAAAAAATATTCGCTACGAGATCGTTGGTGAGGATCATACTGTTTTGACCGATGCTAAATGGATCGCTTTTATCTTCAACCAATTGCTTAGTAATGCCATCAAATATACGCCGGATCACGGAAACATCATTGTGAGCATAGAAAAGGAAGCGCAAGGAGTCAGCCTTTCAGTTAAAGATTCAGGGATCGGTATCCCAGCGGAAGACTTGAAACGGATCTTTGATAAGGGATTTACTGGGAGAAATGGTCGACTTAGCAAAACACATTCAACAGGATTAGGACTTTATTTAGCAAAAAATCTGGCCGAAAAATTAGGTATCCATTTGACGGCTGAATCAACTGAAGGAAAAGGGACAACAATGACTTTATTTTTCCCAATCTTAAATTTTTATAATGAAAAACGTTAGAAAATCGTTAGAAACGAAAAAAAGTGCTTGTGTTGTTAACGTTTTCGCTGATAAGTTTCTTATCATGTGAAATAAAAGGAGATTGGTTATGGAAATTTTAATAGCATTAGTCCCTATGTTGGCATGGGGTAGTATTGGTTTAGTAAGTGGTAAAATTGGTGGCGATGCCAATCAACAAACACTAGGAATGACGATCGGTGCATTTCTGTTTTCTTTAGTTGTCTTTTTCGTTGTTAGTCCTGTAATCACCCCTTGGATTTTCTTGATCGGATTTTTATCCGGCTTAGCTTGGAGTGTTGGACAAAATGGACAGTTCCATGGAATGAAGTACATGGGTGTTTCTGTAGGGCTACCATTGTCTACTGGTTTTCAATTAATTTTGAATACGATTGCGGGAGCCGTTTTCTTCCATGAATGGACACAAACGAAAGATTATGTATACGGTATTATTGCTTTAGCTCTTCTTGTAAGCGGTGCGTATTTGACTGCCCGACAAGATGACGAAGGAAAAATAGATACAGATAATAAAATGCTTGATTTTGGTAAGGGTTTTAGAGCATTGATCTTCTCTACGATTGGTTATGGTGTATATACCATCATCGTCAACTGGGCGAATTTGGATGCGATGTCAATTATCTTACCTCAAAGTATCGGAATGATCTTAGGCGCAAGCTTCTTTGCTTTCCGTAAAGTTAAAGTCGATCAGTTTGTGTGGAAAAACATGATCTGTGGATTATTATGGGGCTTAGGAAACATCTGCATGCTTCTAACAGTCAAATCACTTGGTTTAGCTGTTGGCTTCTCACTTTCACAAATGGGGATCATTATCTCTACTTTAGGTGGGATTTTCATCCTTGGCGAAAGAAAAACGAAAAAAGAGCTCATTTATGTTATTGTTGGTTGCCTTTTAGTCATTTTAGGTGGTATCCTTTTAGGGTATATGAAAACAGTTTAATCGCTGTTTTCCAACCTAAAATGGGGAGGAACTTCAATGGATTTGTTTCGTAAGAAAGAGATCAATCTCAATCATACGAGTGAGATGAAAAAAGAACTAAAAACGTCTGATTTGATCATGCTTGGAATTGGTGCGATCATCGGTACGGGAATATTTGTGGTGACAGGGGTTGCGGCCAATCAAAATGCTGGTCCAGCACTGTCACTTTCATTTGTCTTAGCTGCAATCGTTGTCATTTTGTCTGGACTAAGTTTCGCAGAATTTGCTTCGCGAGTGCCAGTGATTGGTGGGCCATATGCCTATCTGTATGTTGTATTTGGTGAATTTGCTGCCTGGCTGACAGGGTGGTTGTTGATCGGGGAATTTTTACTAGCGGTTTCCTCTGTTGCTTCCGGATGGTCTGGCTATATGCAAGGTTTTTTGAAAAGTTTAGGGGCCGAACTTCCACAAGCATTAACTGGCGGGTACAATCCGGAAAATGGTACATACATTGACTTGATTGCGGTGCTCGTAGTGATATTCGTCACTTACATCGTGTCGCTTGAAGCCAAGAAAGCATTACGTTTGAATAATGCCATGGTATATGTCAAATTTGGTATCATCGCGTTGTTTATCATTGTAGGAATATTTTTCGTTAAACCTGATAACTGGCAGCCATTCATGCCTTTTGGTTTTTCCGGTGTGCTAGATGGTGCAGCTCTTGTGTTTTTTGCTTTCTTGGGATTTGATGCCGTTGCAATGGCAGCCGAGGAAGTCAAAAACCCGCAAAAAGATGTGCCAAGAGGAATCATTGGTTCGATACTGATTGCTACTGTCCTTTACATCATCGTGACGCTGATCTTGACAGGAATCGTTCCGTATACTGAACTAGGAGTCAATGACCCAGTGGCTTTTGCAATGAGGTATGTAGGACATGGAACAGTGGGCGCGGTGATCGCTGTAGGGGCAATTTTAACGCTACTGACGGTAACGATCTCGATGATGTATTCACTTGCTCGTTTACTGTTTGCTGTCAGCAAGGATGGCTTACTTCCTAAGTTTATGACAGAAATCGATCAAAAGCATCGTACACCGAAAAAAGCGACTTATGCCGCTGGTGTGGCAGCTGTATTCTTTGCCGGATTTTTCCCATTGAATGTATTAGCGGAACTAACGAATATCATGGCGCTCGCCTATTTGATGCTTGTTAGTCTAGGCTTACTGAAGTTGAGAAAAATGTTTGGCAAACCAAAAGCTGGAGAATTCAAAGTGCCATTCGTTCCGCTATTGCCAATCGTCTCCATCTTGACTTGTATTGTATTGATGCTTCGTCTGCAAACTGTGACATGGATCGTGTTCGGTATCGTAATGGTTATTGGACTGATCATTTATTTTGGCTATGGCTATGGACACAGCAAGATGAATGAGAAATAGACTCCAATGGAGAAGTTAGAAGAAAGATAAGAAAAACGCCCATCAACAGTTGTAATAAACTGTTGTTGGGCGTTTGTTTTAGTAACAAGCGAAAGGTGATCTATTGGGTTAAATCCAACAGTTTTTGTTTCAGATCTTCTTCCATGTGTCCAAGCTCTACTTCTGCATGACGACGTTTTTCTTTTCCTTCTTTTTGGATACGCAATGTCTCTTGGATTGTTTCGATCAAATCATTTTGAGTGGTTTGAAGGGTCTCGATATCCACGATTCCACGTTCATTTTCTTTCGCTGTTTCGATGGCTGAGATTTTCAGCATTTCTGAATTTTTCTTCAATAAGTCGTTTGTTGTTTCAGAGACTTGGCGTTGAGCAGTTACTGCATCTTTTTGACGAAGCAAGGTCAATGCGATCACGACTTGGTTTTTCCACAGCGGAATGGCTGTAGCGATAGATGCTTGGATCTTTTCAGCCAAGGCCTGATTTGTGTTTTGGATCAAACGGATTTGTGGTGCTTGCTGGATCGTGATCTGTCTAGCTAAGCGAAGATCATGCGTACGTTTATCCAGACGATCTAGGAATTGCGTGTAATCATTGGCAATCTGAACATCCATCTGATCGCCAGTTTCTTCTGCTCTTTTCATCGCTTCTGGAATGATCGTTGTTTGAAGTTCTTCCATTTTCAATTCTCCAGCAGCGATATAAATATTCAGTGCATCAAAGTAGTCTTTGTTTTTCTGGTAAAGCTGTTCTAACATCAGATTATCTTTTAGCAGACCGTCTTTTTCTTTATCTAATTTCACTGAAATCTTGTCAATTTGTGCACCAATCTTTTGATATTTTGCTGTCACTTCATAGATCGATTGTTTGACCTTCCCGAAGACACGCTGGAAGATGTTCCCTTCTCCGGCACGCAGTTCGTCAGGATTGGCTTCTTGGAGACGATACATCAGTTCAGTTAAGGAATCTCCTACAGGACCAATATCTTGTGCTTGCACATGATTCAACATCGATTGTGAGAATTCACTTAATTTTGCTTGGGCAGCCGATCCGTAGCTGATGACAGACTGTGCATCATTAGCATCGATTTTTGCTGCTAGCTGTTTAGCTTGTTCTTGGCGTTCCGCCGGTAGTTTGTCAATTAAACGAGCAGCTGTCTGTTGCTCTTGGAGCTGATCAATCTCCGCTTGTTGTGAAGTGGTCAGCGTATCTGTTGGAGTTGAAAACGGGTTGTTCAATAAATCTTCAAGTGTATCGTTAACTGGTGTAACATCTTTTGTTTCAGTCGGTTTATGATCCATAAAAAATTCCTCCTTGTTGAATCTGTTCTCGATTCTTACATGAATGTCTCTACTTTAGAAAAAGTACTCGAAACAGCCAGACATCATCTGAATGTTCCGAGTCTTCTTTTATGAACAAAAGAGTTAATCCTTTTGTTCTGGTTCATATTTATTATCACGCTTTAAGCTCTGTTTCGCAACAGATATCTCTACGTCGATATCATCTAGATCCTCAGCAACGAATTTTTGATAATCTTGTGCGATTAAAGCTGACAGCTGGTCGATGATCTGCGCGCTTTCTTCTAGTTTTTCATAGGTCTGTTTGTTTTTGATCTCATGGTCATTGATCTCATTATACTTATTTGTCAAATCAACTAGATTCGGCAGATGCGTATAAAGAAACTGACTTGCTTCATGCAGTCGGTTTGGTTCTTTCACCAATTCTTTGAATAAAGCTTTCGCTGCTTTGACTGGATCATGGCGGAGATCGATTGCTTTAAGTTTGGCTGTCTGCTGCATATTCATTTGCAATTGATTGATCTCATTTTTTGTTTGATTCATTGTTTGTCGAAAAAATGAAATTTCATTCGCTGTCATACCGCTTTTTTCATAGTGAGTTTCAAGTTCGTCAGTCAGTGCAGGAATTTCTTCTTGTTTTCCCTTTTTCCTGCGCGAACCAAAGAGTCCCCACAAAACTAAAACTACACCTATCAATAAAAGTCCTAGAACAAAAGAAAAACTATTGTTTCGGACAAAGAGAAATAGCAAGACCAATGCTAGAAGCCACGGCCAATTTCGTTTTATCATAATAAACCCTCCATGTCATTTATCGTTGAGTATTGAATTCTTTTCGTTATTCGATTACATACTTATTTTAGCATACGGACTACTAGAAAGAGTATCGGACTAAAGAAGGATTTTCTATATTTAGAGAAAATCTAAGGTTTATCTATGGTAAACTAATAAGGAGTTTTTGAGAAAAATTGAAAAATGAAAAAAAAGCAGTTATGATTACAAAGAAAGCAGGAGAAGATATGCTGAACAATGAGCAATTTGAAGAAAAAACAATCAGTCGCAAAGAAATCTATAGCGGAAAAATTATTGATGTTGCTGTAGACGAAGTTCGTTTGCCAGATGGAGGAACTTCGAAGAGAGAACTGGTATTTCATCCTGGCGGTGTCGGGATCATTGCTTTTGACGAACAAGATCGTCTGCTTCTTGTCAAACAATTTCGAAAACCTTTAGAAAAAGTGATTTTGGAGATTCCAGCTGGAAAAATCGATCCAGGAGAAGGACAAAATCCCGAAATGACAGCAGCTAGAGAATTAGAAGAAGAAACTGGCTATCGTGCGAAGTCGCTGAGCCATCTTACTTCGATGTATCTTTCACCAGGTTTTGCAAATGAAGTCCTTCATATTTATCATGCACAAGGGGTAGAGAAGGTCGAGAATCCTTTAGCACAAGATGAAGACGAAGTACTGGAGTTGTATCATCTAACTCTTGAAGAGGCGCAACAAGCGATGAAAGATCAGTTGATTTGTGATGCAAAGACGATTTATGCGATTCAATACTGGGAACTATTGACCAAAGGAAAGTAGAGGGATCGGCTTATGGCCAAAGGACCGCTTATTACGCGAAGCGAACTTCGCAAGCGACAACAAGCACAAGCAAGCGAGTCATTAAAAAAACAGCGAAAAGCAGAAACAGCTTATCAGCAAGAAGAAAAAAAGATTGCCAGCTTTTATCGTAAAGAAAGCAAAAAGAATAAACCAATCACGAAAACAAGGATCAGCGAACGGGAAAAGACGACCAAATGGAACTCTTTTTTGATGAAATCTCTTATTATTGTTATCCTAATGTTATGTGTGGTTTTTTTAGCAATCGCATTTATATAGAAAGAAGGAATTAAAAAGATGAAAATCGGTATTATCGGCGCAATGGAAGAAGAAGTAAAAATTTTGAGAGAGAACCTAAGCGAACCATTATCATGGGAACGCGCAGGCGCTTTATTTATTTCAGGTTCATTAGGTAACCACGAAGTGATCGTCGTACGTTCCGGTATAGGAAAAGTCTTAGCATCTATTACCACAAGTCTGTTGATCCAACAATACGGCGTGAACATGGTGATCAATACAGGTTCAGCTGGCGGAATCGGTGAAGGCTTACAAGTAGGTGACATCGTTATATCAGACAAAGTAGCTTATTTTGATGCAGATGCAACAGGATTTGGCTACAAACCAGGACAATTACCAGGAATGCCTCTATATTATGAAGCAAGCACATATTTGCGCAGTGAAATGGTTAAAGCAGCAAAAGCAACGAATTTGAACGCAAAAGAAGGATTGATCGTTACAGGTGATACATTTGTCGACTCGCCAGATAAAATCAAAGAAATCTTAACGAATTTCCCTGAAGCATTAGCTTGCGAAATGGAAGGAGCCGCTGTTGGACAAACAGCTCGTCAGTTCAATATCCCATTTTTGATCGTACGTGCAATGAGCGACACAGCAGATCACTCGGCGACACAAAGCTTTGACGAATTTATCGAAGACGCAGGCAAACGATCAGCAGAAATGGTGATCGAATTTGTCAAACATCTCGTATAAGGAGGACTAAGATGAACGCATTGATCTCGATTGACTACACATATGATTTTGTTGCAGAGGATGGAAAGCTGACTACTGGGACAGCAGGACAAGTAATTGAAAAAAAGCTGACTGCTCATACAAAGAAGTTTATTGATCAAAAGGATTTTGTCGTTTTTGCCATTGATGCGCATGATCCAAAAGATTCCTTTCATCCGGAGAACCGCTTATTTCCTCCGCATAATGTGATAGGAACGGGTGGACGGGAATTGTACGGCTCTTTAAAAAGTTTATACCAAGACTATGAGCAAGAGGAAAATGTTTATTGGATAGACAAACGGCATTATTCCGCTTTTAGTGGAACAGATCTAGACATCCGTTTGCGAGAACGCCAGATCACAGATATTTATTTGACCGGCGTATGTACAGATATCTGTGTGTTGCATACAGCAGTCGATGCGTATAATCTAGGATACAAACTCCATATTTTCAAAGATGCCGTGGCAAGTTTCGATCCCGTTGGACATGAATGGGCATTGAGACATTTTGAGTCCACACTAGGCGCAGAAATTTTATAAAAAAACAAAGTGATTTGATAAAATAAAAAGCACAAAATAATAAAAGAAGAGCATAAAACAAACGACTTTGTTTTATGCTCTTTTTTATACGTTATTTTAAAAAAACTTATTCTTTTTACGTTAATAAATCTCTTTATTATCAACAACTTAAGTTATATTTTTTCTTTTTATAAAATACACTTATTATAATTTTGTTTTTTATTGACAGTAAAAATAAATTAGGTAATACTTTAAGTAAACGCTTTCTAATTTGTTACGGGAGGAATACACTTGTTAAAAAAACGTATAAAATACAGTGCGCTAATGATGAATCTCCTTATGCTCAGTACCCCGGTTTTAATTTCTGTCGTTGAAGTTGCTGCTAACGAACAACAGTCTGTGAACGAAGAAAATGCACACGTGAACATTGAAGGGATGTCAACAATGGAGGAAGTACCAAGAACTAGTGAAGATATGGATACGGAAGAAGGAAATGATCCTATGATGAAAGAATCAGAAAATGAAAAGACAAAAAAGCAATCTGAAGAAGCAAATGAAGAGTGGAAAGGGGTTGTTTTCGGAGAAAGCACAAGTGCTAGTAGGTATGCCATTGAACCATTAGAAGACGGCGTGCGGCTCTCTTCCACGAATAACGGCGGAAAATTCCAGTCAAGCGGATCAGATGGAATGACCTATTATTATCAAGCAATCCCCAAAGACATCAACTTTAGGATGCGGGCGACGATCGAAATAGAATCTTGGACCTATACGAATGCCCAAGAAGGATTTGCTTTAATGGTAAGAGACGCAGTACCAAAAAATCATTTGTTTGGGCAGGCATTTTATTCAAATTCATTTGCCATACTAGGCAGTCGGATCGAATATGTCTGGGACTCGGATAGACAAGAAGTGGTCAACACGAGCGGCAGAAAATATACGATGCGACTTGGATTGGGGACACGGGCAATCACAGGAATATCATCTGAAGATCCGCAAGCTGCGCCAGCTCCTGGGAGTGTCTCAGTGGAAACAACACCTTTAGAGACTTCAGCAGGGTTCTTGGAAAAAGAAACAGGTTCTTATAATATATTCGGAAACGGTCATGGGAATCTGTTTCCGGCCACGAACTCGATTACTAAACTGGACGTAGAGATGAAAAAAACGAATACTAGTTTAGAGGCATATTATTACGATCCTGAAACAGGAGAAGAAATGGCTTCTGACATCATGTATGACTGGGAAAAATTATACGCTTCAGATGAATCGGTTATTTATGCAGGATTTGCTGCAGCAAGGAATATGACGATCAAGGTAGAAGGAATCGAAGTTGCTTACTCAGATCCTGCGACAGATCCTCCTGGGCAAGAAAGACCTACTCGCTTGATTGATCCGATTTACACTGTGACCTCTAGTAATCATTCAGGAAACCAAGATCATACTATGTCCTTTAGAGCAAATGCTGACGGATTATTGACAATTAAAAATAAAGCAACAGGAGAGGTGCTTAAGAACGCAAAAAACTTGGCTATCACTGCGAATCGGGAATTTGATTATCAGACAAAACTGATGGAAGGAACGAACGAATTTACTTTCAGTTTTACGCCAGATAAAAACTATCCGCCAGAAGAATACGTAGAGATGACTAGTTATGAAACAAAAGAGATTCTTCATACAGTGGACTACCGTAAACCTAAATATTCGACAGTTTATGTAACACCAGAAGGGTCAGATGCAGGAAACGGAAGCAGACAAAATCCATTATCTCTGACACAAGCATTGAGATACGCATATGCTGGGCAGACAATCGTCATGGCGCCTGGAACTTATTCCTTCGAAAGAGGATTGACGATTCCAAAAGGCGTTAACGGGACAAGAGAAAACCCGATTCAGTTGATTGCAGAGAAAAATCCAGAAAACAAGCGTCCTGTACTTGATTTTAAAGGAACTGGAAATGGGATGACACTGTTCAGTCACTACTGGGGTTTACGAGGGTTTGACATTACAAATAGTGCAGCTATGCAAAAAGGATTACAGATTTCTGGAAATCATAATTTGATCGAAGAGATTCATGCTTATCGGAATGGAAATACAGGAATCCAAATCAGCGGTAGCTCAAATGATCCTTTCGAAGCATGGCCCGCGCATAACTTAGTCAAGAACTGTACATCTTTTGAAAATGCCGATCCAGGATTTGAAGATGCCGATGGATTTGCGGCCAAACTGACAATAGGAGAAGGAAATGTATTTGACGGTTGTATCGCGTATCATAATGCAGATGACGGTTGGGACCTTTTTGCTAAAAATGAAACAGGTTCGATCGGAAAAGTAATCATCAAAAACTCAGTTGCTTATCGAAACGGCTGGGTACCAGGAATTGAGGGAGAAGGTAACGGTAATGGATTCAAAATGGGCGGTTCTTCTTTAACGGGCCCTCATGAATTGATCAATAGTTTGTCTTTCGAAAATCTTGCGAAAGGAATCGATTCCAATAGCGGAACAGATATTATCGTCAATAGCAGTACAAGTTTTAATAACGGTTCATATAATGTGGCTCTTTATACCTCTTCAGCAGGAAACACAGACTACCATGCTTCTGGTATCTTATCTTTCCGAACAGAGAATCTTGAGATGAGAGAGCAGATCCGCCCATTGAATCAAAACGAAGATCAAATCTACCACTCGTTGAACTACTATTGGAATGAACGAGAGAAACAATCAGAAAATACTCTTGGACATACCATATCAAAAGATTGGATCGAGTCTCTAAATACATGTTCGAAAGAAGGTCAGCAGCCTGTTACGCGCTATGAAAATGGAAGTATCCATGTTCATGGACTGATGCAGATTAAACCGGGGAATCGTCAAACAGAAAAGGAAAGAGTGGATGGTCTTCCATTATCTGTAGGTGCTATTTTTGACGGAGAAACCTCACCGTCTTCGGAATATCCAGAGTATGCAATCGTACAAGAACCAAATCAGACAAAACCAAATGAACAAAATAATCCGATTATTATACAAGAAGCAAATGGTGTGGCGGAGAATGCAGAAGGAAATATCATTGAACTGAAGCCTTTTACAGTTTTTGTGTCAACTTTCACACCAAATCAAGGAACGCCTGTCTTTGAAGATATGCGTTATTTCCCAGAAAAGATCCAAATCGTTGAAACACAGTCAAGTGCTCAATTTTCTAATCATACCGCTATTTTTTCAGCACCTTCAAAAGGAGAATATACGCTAGAAGTCACTTATCGTTCGGAAATATTTGATGGGGAAAAATGGTCTGCTCATACAGAATCTGTTACCCAGCAAAAAGCGATCACTGTGCGAGAAACTGCCGATGTGCCCCCGGGAAATGACAAACCAGAAAGAGAAAATCCAGGAAATGAAGCACCAAATGGAAAACCAAATGGAAAACCTTCTCATCCGGATAGGACAGCAAAAGAAAGTGAAAAAAATGGCACTCAAGGACTCCCAAAAACGGGAGAATTTAATAACCCGTTGCTAGCATTAGCTGGAGGAATTTTGTTAATCGGTGTAGTTGTTTATGTCATGAAACAGCGAAAAAAATAAGTGGAATTTCTCCTTTTATGATGTAAAACAATTGACTGAGGAAAGTAAAAATAGAAGGAAATGAGACCAATAGATGTCTCACTTCCTTCTATCTTTTTATAGATGAGGTTCTCCTTGCTGCTTTTGATTGGCTGTTCTTATTACTTGATGCAGGACAGCTTTTTCACAATCTCTCCACTAAACGGTGTTCAATCAGCTGACCCTCGGTATTAGCTCAACAAACGGCAAAATATGAGGAACTATTTTTCCGTTTTTTTCTCTAATACTCAGGTCAGGACGCTGATTTCACAACCTCTCGATAAACGGTGTTCAAAAGCCAGTTTCTCGGTAGTAAGTCAAATTTATGCAAAAATGTGGAAAGCCATTTTCACAAAATTTTTCTTACTACTTGAAACTAAGCAGCTTTTTCACAACCTCTAATACATGGTATTCCAGAAGTAACTTCTTCGAAAAATAAGCCGAAATGTCACAAAAATTTGAGAAGCGATTTTCCCAAATTCCTTCTTATTTCTTGAAGCTGACCACTTCTGGCACAACCTCTTACCAGATTCGCACTCTTTTTTCTGGCGCTAGATACATAGCGTCTTGTTCCGTGATACCAAATGTTTCATAGAATTCGTCAAGGTTTTTTGGTTGCACGTTTGCTCGGAGTTTAGCAGGGGCATGGACATCGATTTGCAGTAAAAGTTGTTGGTATTCTTTTTTTGCTTTTGTACGCCAAATCGTTGCCCAATTGACAAAGAATTCCTCGATAGAAAGATCTGATTCCGTTTTTGCTGCTTCCAATGCACAGCTTAGACCGCCTGCATCAGCAATATTTTCCGAAACGGTTAATTTTCCGTTTACTTTTCCGTCAGCAAAAGGCAGACCATCGAATTCTTCGATCATTGCTTGTGCTTTGTTTTGAAATTGTGTAAGATCTTCTTCTGTCCACCAGTTGTTCAAGTTGCCATATTCGTCAAATAAAGCGCCGTTATTATCAAATGCATGGGAAATCTCATGAGCGATAACAGCTCCGATTCCACCATAATTAGCAGAGCTTGATTGTTCTAGACTGTAAAATGGTGCTTGAAGGATCGCTGCCGGAAAGACGATCACATTCCGAAATGGATGATAATAAGCATTGACCGTGTCAGCACTCATTTCCCATTCTGAACGATCCACTGGTTTGTTCCATTTGCTGAAACGATCTTTTAATGTGAGTTTGCTGAAAACAAGAGTATTTGAAAGCAAAGTACCACCCTGATCTGCAGGTACTGTTTTGAACTGGTCGAATAATGCTGGGATCTTATCGGGGTAGCCTACTTGGATACCTAAGTTATTTAATTTTATGACGGCTTTTTCTTTTGTTGCATCCCCAAGCCAGTCATTTTCTTCTAGACGTTTTTTATAAACGGCGATCATTTTTTTCACCATTTGTTCTACGTCTTTTTTAGCAGCTTCGCCAAAATATTTTTTTCCGTAGTAATCGCCAACTACTTGATCGAATTGTCCAGAGGCAAGGTAATACGCTGCTTTTTTCTGAGGCATTGCTTCGTCTGTTCCAGACAATACGCGAGAATAGATTCCGCTGACTTGGCGGAATTCTTCTGATAGATAACCACTAAGAGAACGTACTGTTTTAATGATCATCCAGCTTTTGAATAACGGAAAATGAGCTTCTGTCAGGATGTCATTCAAATGATCGAAGTACACTGGATCAGTTACGATCACTTTATCTGGAGTTGTCCCAATCAAACCCGTGACAAGTTTTTTCAAGTCCAGTTTATCTGTGTATTTAATAAATGTATCAAAAGATTGCGGATTATACATTTTGCTGTAATCTGCGTTTTCTTCTGCACTTTTTACATGAGGAGCAATCAATTTATCAAATTGCACTGCTTGTTCCGTGATTGCTTCTGCCTGACTTTTTTCTTTGCCGGCAAGCTCTAATAACTGAACAGCCATATCAAAGAAAACGCCTATTAGTTGTGCACCGTTGGGATGGTCTGATGCATAATACGTCTTATCTGGAAGGAATAAAGAAGGCGGATAAGCAAAGAAGGCGTTCGTTTGCGCATTCTTCATATCTGCATCTACATCCAGATTAAATGGCAATGGTAATGTATCCAACAGCCATTCTGGAAATTGCTTATTCAATTCGTCGAAAGACTGCAATGATTCAACTTTTTCGATTATAGGTTGAAGCGGTTGAGCATGCAACTCATTTCTTCGGTCATAATCGTTTGCCAGTTGATAATATGCAAGGAAATGTTTCATTTTTTCTGAAGACACTTTTTCTGGATGGGCAAGCAGATCGTCTGTTTCTCCCATCAAAAGTTGGTCGATCCCGTCAACTAAATCTTGGAAACCGCCTGTAGCTGGTTTATCTGCAGGGATTTTTGCTGTTTTTTGCCATTCTTCATTGACTGCTTCATAGAAATCTTGTTTCAATCGTTCTTTGTTCATTCATCGATCGCTCCTTTTTTGTTTCGTGTGCCCATTATCTTACAAAATGAAGGAATTAACAAATAGAACATAAAAAATTGAAAATTCGAACAATCAAACTGATTTGTTTTTTTCAATCCTTCACTTATAATGAAAAAAAGGAGGCGATCCCAACTGAATCAAGTAGTGGATAAACCTTTATATTTCAAAGTAGATAAAAAAATTAAAAAATTAGCCAGCACTCAGCAGCTGCAGTCAAGAAAAAGTAAATTGCTTTTTTTAGCTCTGGTTTTTGAAGATCAAAGTTATGTGATTATCGACCAATCAGGACATCCGGTAGAATATTCTCCAGCAAAATATACTTATCAAGAGGGTCTTTCTTGTAAAAAATGGAAGCTGATCAATGAAGAGCCAATCGAGTTATCTAGATGGATCAACAGAAAAGAAGATATTCCCGTTTTGATCGAAGAAAAAAGGTCAGGAAAGGAACTCGCAAATTGCTGGGTGGGATTGCCAGAAGAACGTTTTTTGAGGTATAAGAAATGGGCTACCCCCTCAGGCTATCTTTGTGGTACTTACGCGGCAGCAGTTCTCCTTGCCTATTATCAAGACTATCGTAAGGGGTGGATGCTTCCAAATGAGATTCGCAAGAAAAATACGGCTGATTCGTTGGTTTTGACGAAGGCATTGCGTAGCCAGATCCAACCACTAGGACTTCCTACGATTCCTTTTCAGGTTAGTACAGGGATTTCTAGTTTTTTAAAGAAGAATGGCAATCATGAGCGTGCACGAGCAACTCTTCTAGGTTCATGGCAGCGAGCTACAAAACGTATACGTGAAGGCAAACCTGTGATGATTGGTATTTTGAAAGTACTTGGCAGTACATATGGCAATCATTGGGTGACAGCGTACGCTTATTTTGAAACTGAAACAGGAGAACGTTATTACAAAGTACACGACAACTGGGGCGATTATCATAAAGTCATTCCTGCCAGTTGGAGTAACGGAACAGTTTCACTTCCTTAAGAATTTGCTGAAATTAACAGAAAATCTTGGAAAAATATGTTAAACTATCGAAGAATAGAGAAGTTTTGGGGAGGACTACATGAGTAATAAGTATCAGGATGACACGTTGAAGATTTTTAGTTTGAATGGCAACCGTCCATTAGCTGAAAAAATCGCGAAAGTGTTCGGAACAGAATTAGGTAAAAGCGTCGTGAAGCAATTTAGTGATGGCGAGATTTCCATCAATATCGAAGAAAGTATTCGAGGGGATCATGTGTATATCGTTCAATCAACGAATGCACCTGTCAATGACTACTATATGGAACTACTGATCATGATCGATGCAATGAAGCGAGCAAGTGCGAAAACGATCAATGTCGTATTGCCTTACTATGGGTATGCTAGGCAAGACCGCACGGCGAAACCTCATGAACCGATCACTGCGAAATTGATCGCTAACTTGATCGAAGAAGCAGGGGCAACTCGAGTACTGACTTTAGATCTGCACACGGTTCAAGTACAAGGATTCTTTGATATTCCTGTAGATAATTTATTTACGATGCCGTTGTTTGCTCATTATTACCGTCAATTAGGTCTGACGGGAGATGACATCGTAGTTGTTTCGCCAAAAAACAGCGGTGTTCAGCGTGCACGTAGTCTTTCAGAATATTTGAACAGCACATTAGCCATCGTAGATCATGCAGATGATGCTTCAACTGAGGGTGGTTATGTGATCGGTGATGTTCAAGGAAAGACATGTATCATGGTAGATGATATCTTGAACACAGGAGCAACGCTTGCACGAGCAGCAAATGTATTAAAAGAAAACGGCGCAAAAGAAGTATATGCCTGTGCGTCACATGGATTATTGTCCGATCATGCGAAAAGTATTTTAGACAATGCACCAATCAAAGATATTTGTATCACTGATTCTGTTTTCACAGAAGAAAATCGTCATCCAGAAAACTTAACAATCGTTACATGTTCAGAATTAATGGGTGAAGCGGTCAAACGCATCCATGAAAATACACCGATGAGTCCGTTATTCCGTCTGGAAGAAAAAGAATTCGAATAAACAAAAAAAAGAGGGAAAGAAGTTGTGACAGAAGTGAGCAGCTTCAAGGAGCTGCGACAAGACTTTTGTCACAGCTCCTTTTTTCTATGCCCATGAAACGTCCTCTAGACAAAAATGAGCTCTTCTTTGGTTTGTTCGCTATTTTATGCTAGAATGTGCCTAGCAATAATTTGGAAGGGATGAATGAAGTGAAAACTATTTATCTGGATCATGCGGCAACTACCCCCATGCATCCACAAGTAATTGAAGCGATGACGGCAATCATGCAAGACACGTTTGGAAATCCTTCAAGCATACATGGATTTGGTCGCCACGCGCATGAAAAATTGGAAACAGCAAGACAAATCATTGCAGACAGTCTGCAAGCAAAACCTCACGAGATCATCTTTAACAGTGGGGGAACAGAAGGGGATAATACAGCTATCTTAGAAACAGCGTTCTCGCGTCAAAAAGAAGGCAGACATCTAATCACTACAGCTATCGAACATCCTGCTGTTCTTAATACCATGAAATATTTAGAGACAAAGGGGTTTGACGTTACATATCTGCCTGTAGATGAAAAAGGGAATCTGTCGATCGAAGAGGTCAAAAAAGCGTTACGAGAAGATACGATCTTGGTCTCTGTGATGTACGGGAACAATGAAATCGGAAATTTGATGCCAATCAAAGAAATCGGTGAACTTTTAGCGGATCATCCAGCTTATTTCCATACAGATGCGGTACAAGCGTACGGAAACCAAACGATCCATCCAGAAGAATTAGGAATCGATTTATTAAGTATCTCTGCTCATAAAATCAATGGGCCAAAAGGCGTCGGTTTCTTATATAAACGAGACGGAGTAAATATCCCTGCATTGCTTTTAGGCGGGGAGCAGGAAGAAAAGCGGCGTGCAGGTACAGAAAATTTAGCAGGGATCTGGGGTATGGCAAAAGCAGTTGAACTGCTGTCACCTGAAGAACGTGAAGCACGTAACAACAAATATAAAGGATTCCAGCAATTGATTCTTGATACATTAGAAGCAAACGAAATCCCTTATCAAGTAAATGGTGATTTAACGAATAAACTCCCTCATGTGTTGAATCTTCGCTTAATTGGCGAAGCAAATGATTTGCTACTGATGAAGCTTGATCTTAATGGGGTCGCTATTTCTACTGGTTCAGCTTGTACAGCAGGAAATATCGAGCCTTCACACGTATTGGAAGCAATGTATGGAGAAGATACACCGATACTAAAAGAATCCATCCGTATCAGCTTTGGTTTGGGAAATACCGAAGACGACATCCAGTATTTCCTTGATCAATTAGTTCGTGCTGTCAAAAAATAACTAGTGAAGTCATTCTTATATGAACAGATGTCTGAGAGAACGCCTTCATTTTTTAGGGAACTTAACTGAAAAAACTAGTAAAAATCAGGATAAACTTTTATAATAAAGAGAAACTAATTTTATCGAGGTGAAAATCATGGCATTTGAAACAACAGCAACGGTACTGGGCGCACCAATTAGCTATCGTTTGCATCCTGATGCAAAAAGATATACATTGCGCGATAATGGATTTACAGAAACAAACGGAGGCAATTATCAATTGATCCGACCATTAGATGCCACGCCGCAAAGCAAAGAAGGATTCAAATTAAAAATCACTGTATCAAAAGATATTCAAACATTGAAAATGTCGATCACTACAGCAAATGGATTGAAAGCAGTCAATATTTTCAAAGATCCAAAACAGAAAATGAGCCAAGATAAATTTTATTTTCTGATGGATGGGATGATTAGCCGTGGGTTATTCGAAAAAGTCGAATGATCTGTGGATATAAAAAGACAACTAGTTTTGAAACGGCCTATTGTTAGATGACTAACTTTGTAAGGACGACGCAAATTAGTTGTCTTTTTTATTTTTAAATTTAACACATGTTGTTATTTTTAATATTTTGCTGATTTATTGTTTCTAAGTAAAGAAATTTAAATTGAAACGATTGTTATTTAGGGAAAAAGGTATTTTTTGAAAAAAGAATCCCGTATAATGATTGTTGTGCAAACGCTATACAAAATGAAAAAGAAAAGAGGGATGTTTATGGAAAATGAACAGTCGGTCGTTTTAACGAATTGGAAGAGAAATTATTTGTTCTTTTTATCGGGACAGTTTTTGTCAGGAATCACTAGTATGGTCGTCCAATATGCGATCATCTGGTATTTGACAAGAGAAACCGGTTCGGCGACAATTTTGAGTTTTGCTACTTTACTAGGAATGATTCCCATGGTTTTACTAAGCCCATTTGTAGGACCGCTAGTGGATCGCTGGGATAAAAAAGCTCTTTTGATTGTCACGGATATTATTGTAGCGATTTTCGCGCTTATTTTAGCAGTAGTCGGAACGATTTCAGAATCCTTCCCGATTTGGCTAGTTTTTGTGTCTTTGTTTATGCGTTCGGTCGCACAAACATTCCAAATGCCAACGATCCAGTCGATTATGCCGACAATCGTTCCATCTTCTCACATAACAAGGACGAATGGACAGTTAGGAATGGTCCAATCAGCGAATTTCATCATTGCGCCAGCTCTAGGTGCGGCTTTGTTTTCAGTCGTTCCTGTCAATTACCTTATTTTATTAGATGTATTGGGGGCAGTTTTTGGTGTCGGCTTATTGATTTTTGTGAAGATCCCAAAAGTTTCTCCTGAAATATTGGAAGTTCCGCTTACTATTTTTAAAGATGCAAAATTTGGGCTGCAGCAATTGATGGATAATAAAGGGTTATGGTACATAACGATCAATGGTGCATTTGTGATGCTGTTGTTCATGCCAGCAATCAGTCTGTATCCATTGATGACGCTAGATTACTTTGGTGGTTCCGTTGGACAGGCGGGAGCAGTGGAAGTAGTCTACGCAGTCGGAATGCTCTTAGGCGGTGCACTGATCAGTTTTATAGGAACATGGAAAGACCGAATGAAACCTATTATTATAGCCTACATCATTATGGGCCTGACGATCGGTGCAAGCGGATTGGTTCCAAACGATAGTCAAGGGTTCTTGTACTTTCTTATCTTGAATGCAGGAGCAGGTTGTGCAACGCCATATTTCAATACACTGCTGATGGCAATGATCCAGCAGAGTTATGAATCGAATGTTTTAGGTCGTGTCTTAGGGAACTTCAACTCTTTGATGAACCTGGCAGGTCCAATTGGATTATTATTTGCAGGACCATTAGCTGATCGTTTAGGGGTAGAAAAAATGTTCTTGTTTTCCGGAATCGGGATTTTATTATGCGGAATCGTTTTATTTTTAACGTCAGCTGCCCGAAATTATGATAAAGAATTACAGAAAAAACTGGTAAAAGAACACCATGAGCAAAAAGACGAATAGTATGGAATGGAGTTGTGACAGAAGTCTTGTTACAACTCCATTTCTGATCCTAATGTTCCTGTGGCAATAAGCCTACTCAAATGAAAAATATGAGTAATTATCTTTATTTGTTTAATACTTGATATAGGGCAGTTTTTTCACGACCTATCGTACTTCCTCTTTGCTTCATAGATTTCTTTGATTTGTTGCTCAGATAACGGAGTGCCAAATGGTAGTTTTTCCTTTAAGAGTTCTCTTTCCGGTGCGTCTACGCCTACATTGACATCGTTCTCGATAGGTACGCTGTAATGATGGATATGTCCATGAAGATTGCGGATAGTGTCGTTAGGCCCGAGCAACATCGGATAATGAGTCAAGTAATATTGTTGATGGTCGAATTTAACGATGGCACCTACATCATAAAAATAAAATTTGGGACTTCCGTCAGTAAGCCTAGGATCATTTTTTTCTAAATAACGGAAAAAAGCGCGACTGTCATGGTTCCCTTTGATCAAGTGGATTGTTCCTTGCAGTTGAGTGACCAGTTCCAAAATTTCTGCATTTGCTTTTTCATATTGCGGATGCATAGCAAGGTCGCCTAGATGATAAACATGGTCGGTTTCTTTCATTACTGCATTCCAGCTAGTGATCAACTGTTGGTTCATTTCATCCACATTTGCAAAGAGCCGCGGAGCAAAGTCGTTTTTTCCTAATAAGCGTTCATGGAAAAAGTGCATATCACTGATAAAGTAATTCATGTATCTTTTGCCTCCCTTTTTTCTTAGAGTAAACAAAATCACTTATCTGAGCAACTCATAACATCTAAAAAGAAAAGGTTGTAAATGAGACGTGCAGCTTTAAGCGATAAGAAGCAATTTTGAAAAATAGTTTTTCACAATTTATAAAATTATTCCTTATTGCCGAAAGGCTGGCCCTTTTTATGAGTATGCCAATTTTTTATATCGAATGCTCAAAAGATGAGTGATTTTTTGGTTGACTATCATGTTTGTGTACTGAATAGGTCCAGTAGAACAGTATTTTTACGACTTAATAATTAAGGGATGAAATTTTCAGAAATATGACGTATAATGTAAAATACTGAAAAGTTGCGACCTTCAACTCGTAGATGTTTCAGAATCTAATTGAAATGATGGTGATATCATGACAGACAACAGCAAAACACGCGTTGTCGTAGGGATGAGCGGCGGTGTCGACTCATCTGTAACAGCACTTTTGTTAAAGGAACAAGGATACGACGTGATCGGAATATTCATGAAAAATTGGGATGACACGGACGAAAACGGTGTATGCACGGCCACGGAAGATTATAAGGATGTAGCGAAAGTAGCTGCTCAAATCGGGATTCCTTATTACTCTGTGAATTTTGAAAAAGAATATTGGGATCGTGTATTTGAATATTTCCTAGCCGAATACCGCGCAGGACGTACACCTAACCCAGACGTGATGTGCAACAAAGAAATCAAATTCAAAGCATTCTTGGATTATGCAATGGATCTTGGCGCCGATTATGTAGCTACTGGACATTATGCGCAAGTCACTCGCGATGAAAACGGCGTGGTCCACATGCTTCGTGGAGTAGACAATAATAAAGATCAAACTTACTTCCTTAGCCAATTATCACAAGAACAGCTTTCAAAAACGATGTTCCCTCTAGGCGGCATGGAAAAATCAGAAGTACGGGCAATTGCTGAACGCGCAGGCCTTGCGACTGCTAAGAAAAAAGATTCAACGGGAATCTGCTTTATTGGTGAAAAGAACTTCAAACAATTTTTGAGCAACTATCTGCCAGCAAAAAAAGGAAATATGGTCACTCTTGATGGTGAAGTCAAAGGACAACATGCTGGCTTGATGTATTATACGATTGGTCAACGTCAAGGACTAGGGATCGGTGGCGGAGGAGATTCGCAAGAACCCTGGTTTGTTGTAGGAAAAGATCTAGCGACAAACACATTATATGTGGGGCAAGGGTTCCATCATCCTGCATTGTATGCCACAAGCTTGGATGCAAGTGAAATCCACTTTACGACGAATGAACCAATGCCAAAAGAATTCAAGTGTACAGCGAAATTCCGTTATCGTCAGCAAGACGTTCCTGTGACAGTTCGCTTATTGGATGATAATCGTGCAGAAGTCGTATTCGACGAACCTGTACGTGCAATCACTCCTGGACAAGCAGTTGTATTTTATGATGGAATGGAATGTCTGGGTGGTGGTTTGATCGACCACGCATATCAAGAAACAAAAGTTTTACAATACGTTTAAGCGATATTAAATGAATCAAAACAGCTATGGCTAACAAAAGAAACACCTTTTCTTTTGGATAGCATAGCTGTTTTTTTGCAATAAAATTAATTTTTATTCATTTTATACTTGAAATACTTGTGTAAAAAGTTCATAATATCCAATAATATGAATAAAGTTGCTTTTTGTTAAGCAAGAGCAGTTGCAAAATAGAAGGGAATCTTTTGCAAGTGATTTGTTCAATTTTATAAGTGAGGGTGATGGAAATGGAAAAGAAATCGACGGGTATTAGCAAATGGGGACTGGTTGCTCTGGTTGTCAGTTCGTCAATCGGAAGCGGTGTGTTTGGGATCACAAGTGATCTGGCTAGTTCTGCAGCTCCAGGGCCAGCGATCCTTTCATGGATAATCGTTGGGATTGGTATTTTAGCTTTGGTATTATCGCTGAATCATTTAGGAGAAAAACGTCCAGATCTAGATGGTGGTATTTTCGGTTACGCGGAAGCTTCATTTGGTAAATTAGGTGGCTTCATCAGTGGTTGGGGTTACTGGTTGTCTGCGTGGCTGGGAAATGTTGCTTTTGCAACGATGCTGATGAGCGCCATGGGAGAATTTTTCCCGATATTCAAAGGTGGACAAAATGTTCCTTCTATTTTATTTGCAAGTATTTTTATTTGGGGTCTGACTTTATTAGTAAACAATGGAGTTGAAGGAGCGAGCGTCATCAATACAATCGTGACGATCTGTAAATTAGTGCCATTATTCCTATTTTTAATATTTGTATTTATCGCATTTAAAGTGAATATATTCACTGCTGATTTTTGGGGTAACGTATCTGATAATCTAGTGAATGGAACAGGGCAGCAAGGAACGATCTGGTTGCAGATTAAAGGTTGTTTGATGGTTATGATGTGGGTCTTTGTAGGGATCGAAGGCGCAAGTGTTTTAGCCAACCGCGCGAAGAAACGTTCAGAAGCCCAGCAAGCATCGATCATTGGTCTGCTTTGTTTATTGTTTATCTATATCCTTGCTTCGATCTTGCCATACGGCGTCTTATCTCAAGAAGAGTTAGCAACTATTTCACAACCTGCTATGGCAAATATTTTAAAAGGAATCGTGGGAAATTGGGGAGCAGCGCTGATCAATATCGGCTTGATTATTTCGATCATTGGTTCTTGGTTGTCTTGGACGATGCTCCCAGCAGAAACAACGATGTTGATGGCTCGAGACGGTCTGTTGCCGAAAGGTTGGGGAAAAACGAATAAAAAAAATGCCCCAACTTATTCGTTAGTTGTTACTGCAATCTTGACTAATCTATTCTTATTGACTTTCTTAGTTACTGATTATGCCTATCAATTTGCCTATTCTTTATGTACAGCGGCAATTTTGATTTGTTATCTACTTGTCGGGATCTATCAAGTCCAGTTTTCTTTAAAAGAAGGAATCAAAAAACAAGTAGTGATCGGTGGGATTGCTGTAGTTTTTGAATTGATGGGCATCATTTTAGCAGGATTTTCTTATGTCCTTTTATGTAGTATTGCCTATCTTCCTGGTTTTTGCTTCTACTGGATCGCTTGTCGTGAAACCAAACATCAAATTACGGGAAAAGAAAAAGTAATGATTGGGCTGATTTGTGTGGCCGCACTGCTTTCAATCGGGTTGCTTGCTGTAGGCTGGATCAAGATATAAGGGGGAAAGAAACATGAAAATCGCAAATTTCGGTGTAGAAGAATGGCTAAATAAATGGGAAAAGAAAGCGGTATATGATATTGCACAAAGCTCGATCGAAGCATTGACATTAGACGAACTCGTTGGCTTAGATGGGACTAGCGTAAGTGAATTTTTCGAAAAACGCAAAAACGAACCATTGGACTATGGCTGGATCGAAGGATCAGATGTTTTCAAACAAGAAGTCGCTTCTCTTTATCAAACCGTCGATCCGGAAAACATCTTACAAACGAATGGAGCGACTGGTGCTAATCTTTTAGCTCTATACGCGTTAGTGGAAGCAGGAGACCATGTTGTTTCGATGCTTCCTACTTATCAGCAATTATATGACATCCCCAAATCTTTAGGTGCCGCTGTTGACTTTGTTCATTTGAAGGAAGAAGAAGATTGGCAGTTTGATTTAGAACAGCTAGAAGCCTTAGTCAAACCTGAAACAAAAATCATCTGTTTGAATAGTGCAAACAATCCTACAGGCACATTGCTAGATCGGAAAACTTTAGAAAAAATCGCAGAAATTGCTCGTACAGTAGATGCATATGTATTGATAGATGAAGTATATGCGCCTTTAACGGATAAAGGTGAATTCTTGTCGATCGTAGATGTCTATGAAAAAGGTATAGCAACCAATTCCCTATCCAAAACCTACTCCATTCCAGGTATTCGTATTGGCTGGACAGCTACTGGACCTGAGTTGGCAGAAGTTTTTCGAAAGTATCGAGACTACACGATGATTTGCGGCGGAGTCCTGTCAGATGATCTTGCTGTACATGCATTGAAGAATAAAGAAAAAATATTGGCGCGAAACAAAAAGATCATTACAGAGAACCTTGTGATTTTAAAACAATGGGTAGCCAATGAACCGAAAGTTGAACTTGTCGCTCCCAATTACGTCTCTACTTCTTTCATTAAATTAGCCATCGAAGAAGATGACCAGACATTTTGTATCAATTTATTAGAAGAAACAGGAGTACTATTAGTACCAGGAAGTGCCTTTGATTTACCGAAGCATGCCCGACTAGGTTACTGTTGTAAAAAAGAAACCTTGGAAAAGGGATTATTCCTCTTATCTGAGTTCTTGAAAAAACAGGCCTAAACAAAAACACTGCAAGGACAGTCTGTGACAACTGTTCAAGCAGTGTTTTTCATTTACGCTTATTGTCTATGAGAAGGAGAGTGCCCTGAAGCTATGGAGACTCCTGAAGCTTTTTCTTCTGCAGTTTCTTGCTGATGGATCTCTTGTGTATTGTGTCGTACAAGCAAGAAGTTGACCAAAACAAGAAGAGAAGTCGAAAGAAAGACGCCACGATAACCAAATGCACTGGAAACACTGGAGCCGATCATAGGCCCTACTACGTTACCAGTTGCTTGGAAAGATTGGTTATAACTGAAGATCCGTCCAGCAGCTTGATGAGGCGAATATTTTGTGATCAATGCTTGGACAGCAGGGAGCAGACAAGCATCAGAGATACCAATCAAAAAACGTAAGGCAGCTAATTGCCAAACATTCGTGACGAATGCCATTGGGATATAAACCAGAATCGCAAAACCCAAACCAATCGCAAGTATTCTTTCACTCCCAATCTTGTCACCTAAGCGACCAAATCTTGGAGCGGCTATCAAAGTGGCAATCCCAGGTATCGAAGCAATGATTCCGCTGATCAACGTAACATTCCCATGTCCATGCAGCAATTGGCGAATGTACAGACTGATGATTGGACTAATGGAATTGTTGGATGCTTGGATGATCATCGTTGTGACGAACATACCGATGACGACGTGTGGATATTTCAAGTCTTTGAAAATCTGTTTGGCAGAAACCATGTTTTCTTTTTTCACTGGGACAAATTTTTCATGGACGAAAAACAGACTCAACAAGAAGACGAAAAATAAGATGATCCCTGTAATGAAAAAGGTAGGGCGATAGCCAAACGCTGAAGCAGAGATCCCGCCAAGAAGCGGTCCAAGTAATGTTCCTGTAACAGAACCAGTTGCTAAGGTTCCAAGAACTTGACCACTTTTTTCTTTTGGCGTCCCAGTTGCGACAAGGGCAGTGGCATTACTGATATAACCAGAAAAAATCCCTTGAAGCAGACGCAATGCGACTAATTGATACACACTAGTCACGCAACCCATCAAAGAAATGACGATTGCCATTCCTAATGAAGCACGCAACAGCATCAATTTTCTTCCTTTTTGGTCGGCTAATTTTCCCCACCAAGGAGAGATAAGCGTAGTCACCAAGAAAGTAGATGAAAAAGTCAATCCGCTCCAAAAGTTCAATTGTGACGTACTATAATTACCTAACGTATCTATGTAAAGTGACATAAAAGGCATGACTAAACTAAATCCGATACCAGCCATAAATGTTCCAAACCATAAGACAAACAAGTTTTGTTCCCAAGTTTCTCTTTTCCTAAATAATTTTTCCTTTATTCTTGCAGCCAATTAGACTCCTTCTTTCTGAAAATTTTCATCTACAGCTCTTTATTATAAACTACAATATGTAGTTTATCAATGAAAGTCTCTTTTTTCTCTTTCTTTTTCGTGGTAAACTGAAAGAGTGAAGGATTTATTTTATGAGAGGAAACATGGAAATGAAAAAAAGAAATCTGTCTCAAGAGAAAATCATCGACTGCTTTCGAGAACTAGCAGAAGAGATGGATGTTCAGCAAATAACCTTTCAGCATTTAGCCAAACGCTTGGATATCAAGGCTCCCTCGCTGTATAACCATTTCAAAAATATTCGTGATGTCAAAACAGCGCTAACAGCGAAACTTCTGCAGGAACTTAATGACCAGCTGCGACGGGCTCTTGTGGGAAAAAGTGGTCAGGAAGCACTGCAGATCTATGCAGAAACTTATCGATCCTTTGCTTTTTCAAATCAAGCAGTGTATGAGTTACTGATCAGTGTACCGCATACCAATGAAGCTGTTTTATTAGATGGAATCCATGAAACGAATCAGATCATTTTGCAGATATTTGAGGCTTTTCAATTAACGAAAGAAGAAAAAGTTCATCGAAGCAGGGAACTTCGTAGTATGATCCACGGTTATCTTTCCTTACGTTTTTTAGGATACTTTACAAAAGAACCAACAATCGATCCAGAAGACAGCTATTTTTGGATGATCAATGACTTTATCGCTACTTTGCCTTAAACAATCAGATTCATTTGTAACAATTTTAAGATGTTCATTAAATGACCCTTTTATAAGAGAAAATTCTTGCAACTTTCTTGAAAAGTGACTAAGATGAGTCTAGAAAAGCTGAAAGAAGGAGCACGAGTATGTATCAAGTAATTACCATGTTCGGGGACAATGAGCCTTGGTGGTTTTTTGAAGACTGGGAAGAAGATATTGAAGAAGAAGAAACATTCGAGTCTTTCGAAGAAGCACGACAAGCGTACGAAAAACAATGGAACGAAATCCATCAAAATTATGAATATATCAATGCAAAAAGTAACTTTCTCAGCGCCTTTTGGAATGACGGAGATGAGCGCTGGTGTGAAGAGTGTGACGATGATTTACAGCAATACAAGGGACTTGCGTTGTTGAAAAATCATCAGCCCATCACAGTAGAAAGCAGAAAGGAATTTTATGAAACAACTAATTCTAGCGGAAAAACCAAGCGTTGCGAAAGACCTAAGCAAGGTGCTTGGTGCTAATCAAAAGCACAAAAATTATTATGAAGGACCCAAGGTGATCGTTACTTGGGCCCTTGGTCATTTATTAGGATTGAAAATGCCGGAAGATCTGAATAAGGAATGGCAGAGCTGGCAAATGGACACGTTGCCAATGATCCCTAAAAAACTAGGAATCAAACCACTTCCTAAAACAGGACATCAATTAAAAGCAATCAAGCAGCTGGCTCAGCGAAAAGATGTCTCAGAAGCAGTCATTGCGACAGATGCCGGAAGAGAAGGGGAACTTGTTGCTCGCTGGATCTTAGAGTATGTGCATTTCAATAAACCAGTGAAGCGGTTATGGATCTCTTCTCAAACAGATAAAGCAATCAAAACTGGATTCAAGCAACTAAGACCTGCGAAAGAATATGATGCATTGTATGAATCTGCTCTTGCCCGGGCAAAAGCGGACTGGCTGGTAGGATTGAATGTGACCAGAGCCTTAACTGTGAAGTACGCGGATAATTTATCAGCAGGCCGTGTGCAGACACCGACACTAGCATTAGTGAGAGACCAAGAAAAGAAAATCGAGCAGTTCCGTCCACAAACGTATTTCACGATCACGTTGCAAGCTGGAAAAGAACAAGCCAAAATGCTTCAAAAAAATCAATTTGCTTTAAAAACACAAGAAGAAGCACAAAAACTTGTTCAATTGATCAGTACAAGCAAAGGAACTGTCACAGAAGTCCAAGAAAAATTAAAAACGGAATCTGCGCCATTGCCTTATGATTTAACAGAGATCCAAAGAGAAGCCAATCAACGCTATGGCTATTCTGCAAAGAAAACATTAAGTCTTGTACAAAGTTTGTATGAGACCCATAAGATCGTTACTTATCCGCGTACAGACAGCAAATATCTGACAAATGACATGAAAAGTACGATGAAAGAACGATTGCAAGCAGTCAGCGACTTTGCTCCTGAGGTCAAGCAGTATTTGAAAAACGGAGCCATCGTCCAACAGACAAAAGTATTCCAAGACAGTAAAGTGACCGATCACCATGCACTTTTGCCAACTGAAAACAGAGCACGTTATGAAAAATTAAGTAATGAAGAGCAAAAAATCTATCAAATGATTGTCTCTCGTTTTTTAGGACTGTTTGCTCAACCCCATAAAGTCAGCCAAACAAAAGTTACGGTTGAATTTGGTAAAGAACGATTCATTTTTCGGCAAAATCGTGTCGTCCAAGCAGGATGGAAAGGCGAAACTGAAACTGAGACGGAAACAGTCAAATGGGAAAAAGGAATGAGAATCAATCCCGATTTCGCCATCAAAAAAGAACTATCTGCACCGCCTAAACCATTGTCAGAAGCAAGCTTGCTTGGTCAAATGGAAAAATACAGTCTGGGAACCCCAGCTACGCGTGCAGAGATTATCGAGAAACTAATCAAATCTGAACTGATGGAACGTACCCCTCAAGGACTGCAAGTATCTCCTAAAGGTAAGCAATTATTAGTATTGGTAAATCCCTCTTTAGTAACACCAGATTTGACAGAAAGCTGGGAAAAAGACCTTGAAGCTATTGCTGCAGGAAAGAAACAAGCAGGAACCTTCTTGAATGGAATCGAAAAAGAAACAAAACGCTTGGTGAATGAGATCAAATCAAGCAAACAAGAATATCAAGATTTCTCGATTACCCAAAAGAAATGCCCAGAATGTGGGGCCAATCTGCGCGAGAAAAACACACGTGACGGCAAAATCTATGTCTGCACCAATTCAGATTGCAACTACCGCAGAAGAAAAGATCCAAAAGTCTCTAATCATCGATGCCCGCAATGTCACCGGAAAATGGAAATCATCGAAGGTAAAAACGGTGCTTATTTCCGTTGTAAATACGATGGAACGACAGAAAAATTGCTTGATAAAAAAGAGCAGAAGAAGAAAATGACCAAACATGAAGAACGACGCTTGCTGAAAAAATATGCACAAGCAGAAGAACCAGAAGAAAGCCCATTAGCAGCAGCACTAAAAGCAGCAATGAAGAAGTAATAAGATATGAAAGAGGTTGTGATAGAAGTGGTCAGCTTCAAGAAATAAGAAGGAATTTACGAAAATTGCTTCTCAAATTTTTGTGAAATTTCGGCTTATTTCCGAAGAAGCTACTTCTGGAACACCATTTATTCGGAAAAAAGGACTGTGACAAGACTTTTGTCACAGTCCTTTTTCATTTAAAAAAATGTTTACTTCATTTGACGTATATTATTGGTGAGGCTTCAATTCATTTGGCTTCACTTTTTCTGTTTCTCTTATGATATAAACAGGACGCTGTTTCGTTTCTAAGAAGATTTTCCCAATATATTTCCCGATGATTCCAAGACATAACAATTGGATTCCACCAATGAACAGGAAGATCGAGACCATGGAAGGCCATCCTGATGTAGGATCACCAAACAACAATGCCCGCAAAATAATGAACAAAATTGCAATACCAGAACCGACACAAGACAAAGCGCCGATAAATGAAGCAATCGTTAACGGTGCATCCGAGAAGTTCACGATACCATCAATCGAGTAGTTGAATAATTTCCAGAAGGACCAAGATGTTTCGCCAGCCACACGTTCGCGGTTTTCATAAGAAATATATTCTGTTTTAAATCCGACCCAGCTAAATAATCCTTTTGAAAATCGGTTGTATTCTGTTAATTCTAGGACGGCATCCACCATTTGACGAGTCATCAAGCGGAAATCACGAGCGCCATCGACCATTTCTGTATCGCTGATTTTATTGATCAACTGGTAGAATTTTTTCGCAAAGAAACTGCGTATCGCAGGCTCGCCTTCACGAGTCGAACGCCGGGTGCCGACACAATCGATATCAGAAGTAGTGATCCGGTTGATCATCTCAGGAAGCAGTTCGGGCGGATCTTGCAGATCAACATCCATCACGGTCACTAAATCTCCTGTAGAAGCTTGCAATCCAGCGTACAGAGCCGCTTCTTTCCCAAAATTTCTGGAAAATGAGACAAAGCGGACATAAGGATAAGCTGAGGCTAGCTTCTTGATTGCTGCTAACGTACCGTCTTTTGATCCGTCGTCAATAAACAAATATTCGAACTCATGGGCACCTTTGAATTTTTCAACCTCATCAAAAAAAAGAGGAACAGTTTTTTCTTCATTAAAACATGGGACAACAATTGATACTTTCATCGTTTCTATCCTTTCAATCGTATGTTTATATATGGTTTACATTCAAAATTTAATAAACCTTAAATAACACCTTTAAAATTTGATTTTACGTAAAAGAACAGGTATTCTTTTTGTAAACTAACGTATTTAGTTTACCATGTTTCCTCGGTTTATCAAACTTTTAAGAACAATTTTTATTAGTTGGCAAGTAGTTTTGGATAGAGAAAAAGGAGGAAGTTCCAGTCTATTGACTAGGAGCAAACAAAATGAAAATACACACACCTATCGGCTTTTTATGGTTAGATGCAGATGAATCCGGATTGACTGCTGTATCTTTTCAGCCAATTTCAGAAAGCGAATCAGCGAATCAGCGAATTTTAACGCGCACACAAGAACAGTTTGAAGAATATTTTGCGGGAAAAAGAAAAGAATTTGATGTTCCTTTATCTATAAAGAGAGGTACGCCTTTTCAGCAAAATGTCTGGAAAGCTTTGTCGACCATTCCTTATGGAGAAATCCGAACGTATAAAGAAGTAGCCGTTGCTGTTGATAGTCCGAAAGCTGTGCGAGCGATTGGGCAGTCAAATCGAACCAATCCATTGCCAATCGTTATTCCTTGTCATCGAGTGATCGGGCAAAATGGAAAACTGACAGGATATATGGGAAACGCAATAGATGGGGTTGAAATCAAACGCCAATTGTTGTTGTTAGAAGGATATCTGCAAAATTAAAAACAGTTGTGATTCGGACATTGTTCCATGCGAGAATCACAACTGTTTTTTCATGTTCATTCTAAACTTTGATCAGCCAAATAAATAGTAAAGCCATCACTGTTTGGAGAAGCCCGACAGCTAATCCATAAGATAAGAAGCGTGTACCTTCTTTCATGAATTTTGCAAAGTCTAAACGCAGACCAATTGCCGCTAAAGCAGTGATCTCAAACCAGCTGCTGATAAAATGTGCCGATTGGTCAATAACTACAGGTAAAGAAAACAAGCTGTTGACCAAACAAAAGATCACAAACCCTAATACATACCAAGGAAGCGGTAATTTTCGTTTTTTCTGCGTATCAGTTGGCGTTTCAAACAGAGCTGGTTGTTTCTTGTGCATGAATTTTTCAAACAGATAGACAACAACAACGAGCATCATAATACGTAGAATCTTAAATAGCATGGCGAATTCGACAACAGAATTGTCAAGTAAGCTTGCCCCAGCGACTACTTGACCAACAGATTGGAGTGTACCACCCAAAAGTGCACTTTTTTCAATGAGATTTCCACCAAACAACTGTAATCCAAGAAAAGGGAGAGTCAACATCATCACAGTACCCAGTAGATTGACTAGTGTGATGATCTGTCCTTTTTCTTCCTCTTTCGCATGGATGGAAGGGGCGATTGAAGCAATAGCAGAAGAACCACAAACAGCGTTTCCTCCAGCCATCATCAAAGAAGAAGTATCGCTGAATTGCAGTTTTTTACCAATCAAGTAAGCACCGATGATAGTGACTGACATTTGCAGTAACACAAAAACAATTCCTTTTACACCAATTTGAGCAATCGTTTGAGCTGTGACAGTTGCACCTAGTAAAAAAACAGAGAATTCTAATAGTTTGCTTTCAGCAAATTTTGTGCCGATTGCTAGAACAGGCTGTTTAAAAAAAGTATTTCCTAATAAAATACCCAATAAAATAGCAATAGTCGCTCCACCTAACTGTGGCAGATAAATAGCAAGAAGCCTGCTGAAGGCAGCGATGGCAAAAGAAAGCAGTAAACCGGGTAAGATTTCGCGGACCGCTGAATCCTTTACAGATTTTATTGGATGTGACAATGATTTCATTTGATCGGTTCCTTTCGTCAATAAATACTAAAAGCATACTCGAACATAGTAGCACTAAACCAGTATTTTGACAAAAGAACAAGAGGTCGTGACAAAAGTCTTGTACGACCTCTTGTTTCGAATAAACGGTGTTCAAAAGCTTGCATCTGCGGTAATAAGCCCAACCAGTACAAAAACATGAACAGCTGTTTTTGTTTGGCCGTTCTTATTACTTGATGCAGAACAGCTTTTTCACAACCTATTGAATCGATTATTAAGCGATTTTTTTAGAAACAAATTTTCCATGTTTGCTATGTTCTTTAATTAAGAAACGTACGTAATGAGCAAGAACGTAGAAGACAACTACACTTGCAAACAGACATTCCGCAACTTTTAAGAAATCCAATACGCTACTATAGATACCTAAACTGTTGAAGTAATGAACAGTAGTAAATATAGCTGTTGCAGAGATAACAAGCGGGAATGTAAAGGCTGCATAGCTTGGATAAAAACGAAGCTTGAACAAACGTGGAAGCATAGACAGCACAACGAAATACAATACTTGAGATAAAGCGAACAATGCTACGACAAGATAAAAATTAGGTTCAGCAAAGTTTTTAAGATAACCTGTTAGGCAAAGAGAACCAGGTGCTGCAACGATCGTAATCAGCGGACGTGTCGGATGAGCCATATTTCTTACGAAAAAGACACGTTTGATGATGATCGGCAATAAAAACGCATAGCAGATCAATGAAATCCAAAAGAAAATTTTTCCAATAAGTGGGAAGAAGTTCCCGGCAGTTACAGTGATGACCCCAAATCCAACGTAAATGATAAACCAGCTTGGATAAATTGCTTCAATTGAAAGATCAGCTTTGATAACATGGTGATAATTGAAATAAAAGACAAGGATCACTTGGAAGATAACAGCGCACAGCCAAATGAATTTGACAATTGGTGCAATACTTTCATATGAAACAAAATAAGTACAAATAACCATGAGTGACATCGTAAAAGTTGGTGAAACGGAGGCGATGATTGGATCATGCAACGTTTGTTTCGTGTGTTCGAATAAGATAAACAATTTAACAAAAATGAATATCATAAGAATCATAGAGATACCGCCAGTTAGATTGCCTAAAGCAACATGGTGATAGTCTTTAAACAGATTTCCAAGGGAAGCTAACCCAAGGATCAACCCGCAGATCGGGATCGGAATAATTTTCAAAAAGTTCTTCATATATAATATTCTCCTTTTTATTTAATAGATTTTAGTACCAAGATGAACGAATACATTGTAAAATGAATAGGAATGTATGATTACGAGCAAGCAGACAGCTGATTGTCTTCATCTAAGTTACTAGTTGGATCAGCAACTGTTTTGTTGTACATTTCTATTATAGATGGTTTTTTGTATATTTAAATCAAATAGTTTTTATAGTAATTATCATAAAAAGTTATGGAAGTGGTGCCATGTTTAAGTTATTAACGACTTTTCGAGCAGTATATGAAACAAGAAATTTTTCCAGAGCAGCAGAAGTACTGTTTTTATCTCAACCAGCAGTCTCGAATCAAATCAAACAGTTGGAGCGGGAATTGAATATCGATCTTTTTCAACGTAACGGAAGAAAAGAGATGCTTCCAACTAAGCAAGCCGACTTATTATATGAACGGACACTGGTTTTGTTAGAAGAATGGGAAGAAACTCAGCAAAAATTGCTCAATGAACAAAATGAAGAAGAAGTATGTCGGATCGTTGCTTCCCACACCTTTGCTGTCTATCTTTTGCCTCAGTTGATGAAACATCTGATCAAAAGGTTTCCTAAAGTGCATTTTGAGATCGAAATCGCGAATTCTCATGAATCATTAGAACAAGTAGCGAAACATGAATCCGATTTTGGTTTTATCGAAAAGCCATTAGAGACTTCCGGCGTACAAAGATACTCTTTGATGGAAGACCAGCTAGTCATCGCTGGGGACCCAAAAAGCAAATTGTGGCTTGTAAGAGAAGCAAACTCTGGTGTTTTTCATTACACGCAGCGTTATTTTGAAGAGATGAATATCCAAGATAAGAAGATGATCGTGAAAAGTAACGATGTAATTGTTGCGTTGCTGAAGGAAGGAATCGGTCGCTCGATTTTGTCTAAGCGCTCTGTTCCAGAAAATGTGCCAATGACTCCGTTGAATTTCCATCGATATTTTTATTTCATCCAACGAACCAATCTGGTTTCTGATCAGCTGCTAGAGATTGCCGAAGAGATCCTTCGATACAATGAAAGCACAGAAACTTCTCACAGCGAGGAGAATCTCAGCTGGTAGATAATTGCATGTATCAAAAAAAGTTCTATGATACACTAAAGATAAGCAGTAGGCTTTTGTACTGCATTTGCTCAAGCAACTGCACAAACGGAAAGTTAATTTTTCCCAAATGTCTATGGAAAGACTTTCCATTATCTAACTGGACCGCTATAATAATCAGCAGTATGGTTTTTAAGAAAAGGGATGAAACATGGAAAAAAAATTAAAAGCTTCGAACGATAATCGTATTGATTATGGCGTGATTTTACCAGTCTTTCTGTTATGTTTGATTGGTCTGCTCTCATTATATGTAGCACTTAGCCATGATCCGAACAATCCAGCAGTCTTGAAAGGCGTAGGGATGCAAGTTGTCTGGTATTTAGTTGGAGCGGCAGCAATCGTTGTCATCATGCATTTGAATTCCAAATGGATCTGGAAACTGACTCCTTACCTTTATGGTTTGGGGTTAGTGGTAATGGGACTCTTGCTCAAATTCTATGATCAGAATTTAGCTGCTTCAACAGGGTCTAAAAACTGGTTTCGATTCGGTGCGTTTACTTTCCAGCCAGCAGAGTTGATGAAGATTGCGTACATCTTGATGATGGCACTGATCGTAACTAAACATAATACGCAAGTAAAAGAACGGACGATGAAATCGGACTTTTGGCTGATTGGGAAGCTCTTGATCGTGACAATACCGGTTTTAGCATTGATCATGGCCCAAGATGACTTTGGAACGATGCTTGTCTTTCTTGCGATCTTTGGCGGGATTTTCCTGATGTCTGGAATCTCTTGGCGCATCATCGCACCTGTAGTAATCTTGGCAGTAGTCGTTGGAGCAGGAACGATCTTCTTGGTTACGACTGAAGGCGGAAGAGACTTGCTTTATAAAGTTGGATTCAAATCTTATCAGTTTGCACGTATTGATTCATGGCTGGACCCTTTCCATGATACGTCAGGAATGAGTTATCAGCCGGCCCAAGGACTTTTGGCAATTGGTACCGGTGGCTTGTTTGGTAAAGGATTCAACGTAAGCAATATCTATGTGCCTGTTCGTGAGTCCGATATGATTTTTACCGTTATCGGTGAAAACTTCGGCTTTATCGGTGGTGCATTCGTCATTTTCTTGTATTTTATTTTAATCTATCGTATGATTCGGGTGTGTTTCGATACGAATAATGAATTTTACGCCTATATCGCAAGCGGTTTGATCATGATGCTGCTGTTCCATGTCTTTGAGAATATTGGAGCAAATATCGGATTACTTCCTTTAACAGGGATCCCATTGCCTTTCATTAGTCAGGGAGGATCCTCGATTTTAGGGAACATGATCGGTATCGGGTTGATATTATCGATGAGATACCAAAATGAAGCACCTGCAAGATCTTCAAGGAGGTAAGAAAATTGTACACCTTTTACTGGTACCCGAAATGTTCAACATGCAAAAAAGCCAAAGCGTGGTTAGACCAGCATGGCGTTAGTTATCAAACCGTTGATATGATCAAAGAAGTACCGAAGGCCTCAACGATTGAGACTTGGCTAGAAACGAGTCAAGTACCAATCCGTCGCCTGTTCAACACAAGCGGGATGAAATATCGGGAACTTGGACTGAAAGATCAAGTAGGCGAGTTTACGGCTTCAAAAGCGAGCCAAGTCTTATCGACAGATGGTATGCTGATCAAGCGACCACTGATCTTACGAGAGGACCAGCTTGTTGCAATTGGATTCAATGAAAAAATTTATGAAGGAGAACTGATATAAAATGGCAGGCAAGCATTTGAAGAAAAAGGACAACCTTTGGATCTTATTTAATGGAAAAGAATACTGTGTTGGTTTGACAAATGAAGCGCAAGAAGAACTTGGAGACATCACGTTTGCCAATCTGCCAAAAGCAGGACAATCGCTAAAAAAAGATGAACCTCTGATCGAAGTTGAAGCGGAAAAAGCGGTCAATGAATTTGCCAGCCCGCTAACGGGTACAGTTTCTTCTGTTAATGATAAAATCGGTGAAGATATCAATATCTTGAATGATTCAGATGAAATGAATGCGTGGATCTTAAGTTTCAAAGATGTTGATCCAAAAGAATTTGACGAATTATAAAATCAGAAAATCACTTGAAAAAAGTTGACACTGATTCTTCCAGTTGCTATAATCATAAGCAATCCTATATGAAACGAGAAAGCTTTGAAAAGAAGAGTACATGTCACGGACGTTTGAAGAGAGCCCTGTTTGCTGAAAATGGGTAACGAAAATGAGATGGAAGATGGTCTTAGAGCAGAGTAAGCGAGCGTAAGCAAACTTACTACGGGAGTGCCCGTTACAGCGCGACAGTATACGGAAAGAAGCTATGTCCAAGTACTGGAAGAGGCTGTTATTGCGAAGTAACGGTAAATCAAGGTGGTAACACGGAAGTTCAAGCTTTCGTCCTTTTGCTTAAGGCAAGAGGGCGAAGGCTTTTTTGTTTGAAAAATCATAAGAGAAAGATGTGAATGGCATGTCATTAATCCAACTAACGAATGTCAAAAAGACATTCAATGGGAAAAACGGAAACATCCAAGCCGTCAATGACGTTTCACTAAACGTTGAAAAAGGGGATATTTATGGAATCGTCGGCTATTCTGGCGCAGGAAAAAGTACATTAGTCCGTCTCCTGAATGGACTTGAGCTTCCCACGAGCGGCGAAGTGATCGTAAACGATCAAGATATTACAAAATTAAAAAACAAAGAATTACGTACATTCCGAAAGAAAATCGGTATGATCTTCCAGCATTTCAACCTGTTATGGTCAAGAACTGTACTTGAAAATATCCAGCTGCCGCTGGAATTAGCTGGCGTACCAAAGAGCAAACGTAAAGAACGGGCAGAAGAACTGTTGCGTTTAGTCGGGTTAGAAGGACGCGGACAAGCATATCCTTCACAACTTTCCGGCGGACAGAAACAACGCGTCGGTATCGCACGAGCATTGGCAAATGATCCTGAGATCCTGCTTTGTGATGAGGCTACTAGCGCATTGGACCCGCAAACAACAGAAGAAGTATTAGACTTATTGTTAGCGATCAATAAGAAATTGAATTTGACCATCGTCTTGATCACACATGAAATGAATGTGATCCGCAAAATCTGCAACAAAGTCGCTGTGATGGAGTTGGGGAAAGTCGTAGAAGAAGGAGACGTATTGACTGTCTTCAGACAACCGAAAAAAGAAGTAACCAAACGCTTTGTACAACAAGACATCGAACCAGAAGCTGATTCGACAGAACTATTAGCTGAACTCATCAAAGAAAATCCAAGCGGCCGTTTGGCAACTTTGACCTTTAGCGAAAGAAATGCCAACGAGCCAGTCATTTCCCAAGCGATTCGACGCTATAACATCGATGTCAACGTTGTGTATGGAAAGATCAAACAAGTGAAAGAAGGTTCCTTTGGTTCATTGACTGTCTTGATGACTGGTGAAACCAAAGAATTAGATCAAGCAGAAGTGTTCATCAAAGAACAAGGAGTAGGAATTGAGGTGATCCATCGTGGATAAAAGCTTTTCAGAAACATATCTAGATTTTAAACAAATCAACCCGGAAACGATGAATCAGGCTATCCTTGATACACTATATATGACATTAATCTCAATGGTCTTAGTGACGATCATCGGATTAGTTTTGGGATTGATCCTTTACTCTATTGGACGCAAAAACAAACCGTATGCTCGAATCATTTATGGAATCGTATCGATCATCAGTAATATTTTCCGGTCAACGCCATTTATGATCCTGATGGTTTTGATCATTCCATTTACTAAAGCAATCGTAGGCACTATGCTAGGTGCGCAAGCAGCCATTCCAGCTCTTGTTTTATCCGCAGCACCATTTTATGCCCGTCTAGTAGAGATTGCTTTTCGTGAAGTCAGCCCTGGTGTACTGGAAGCAGCAGATGCAATGGGAGCAAGTTACTGGGAAATCATCTGGAAGGTCTTGATACCTGAAAGTATTCCCGCATTGATTTCTGGATTAACAGTTACAACGATCTCGATGATCGGATTTACTGCGATGGCCGGCGCGATCGGCGCAGGTGGACTTGGAGGTCTTGCTTGGCAGGAAGGCTACCAGCGTGGTAATCTAACAGTGACATTCGTTGCGACTTTAATTATTTTACTAATCGTATTTATCGTTCAAGGAATCGGTGATTTCTTAACTAAGAAAACAGACAAAAGATAATAGGATATAGGGGGATGTAGGATATGAAAAAGAAAATTTTTGGATTTGCAGCAGCGCTTTTGCTGACTGTAGGATTAGCAGCATGCGGTAACAACAGCGACAGCAAAGATTCAGCAAATAAAGCAGACGACACGACATTGAAAGTCGGCGCTTCACCGACACCGCACGCAGAGATTTTGGAACATGTGAAACCATTATTGAAAGATGAAGGAATCGATCTTGAAATCGTCAAATTCGATGACTATGTATTACCGAACCAATCTTTGGAAGAAGGCGACATTGATGCCAATTACTTCCAGCATATTCCTTATTTGAACAAAGAAATCAAAGAAAAAGGATATGACTTTGTCAATGCCGGTGCTGTCCACATCGAACCAATGGGCTTGTACTCTAAAAAAGTCAAAGATGTTTCCGAATTAAAAGATGGTGCAACAATCATTACTTCAAATTCTGAATCAGACTGGGGACGCATCATCACAATTCTACAAGATGCTGGCTTAGTCAAAGTCAAAGATGGAGTAGATCTGGAAACAGCAACATTCGATGATATTGAAGAAAACCCTAAGAACTTGAAGTTCAACCATACGATCGACCCATCACTTTTAGCTTCTACGTACCAAAATGATGAAGGTGACCTAGTTGCAATCAACGCAAACTTCGCTTACGGCGCAGGGTTGAATCCATTAGAAGATGCCGTATTGCTTGAAAAGGACAACTCTCCTTACGTGAATATTATTGCGACTCGTAAAGGTGATGAAGACAGTGACAAAATCAAAAAACTGATTGAAGTGCTTCACCGCAAAGAAGTCCAAGAATGGATCACAGACAAATGGGGCGGCTCTGTTAAACCAGTAAAGGCTGATGCAAAATAAGGTATGGAACAAAAAAGATGAGAAATAAGTCTGTAATGGCTTATTTCTCATCTTTTTTATACCTATTCTAATTTAGAAATCAAAATTGTTTAATAATAAATAAAAGATATTTGATTTTAGTAAGGAAGGTCATTGCGCTTCATTCTCAATTAGTCTAAAATGAGTGAGAACGAAAGAGAATTTGGGGGTATAATGCATGTCTGTCTTAGAAATAAAAAATCTACATGTGTCGATCGAGGAAAAAGAAATCCTTAAAGGCGTAAACCTAACAATGAAAACCGGAGAAATCCATGCCATCATGGGACCTAACGGCACAGGAAAATCTACCTTATCTGCCGCTATCATGGGCAATCCAAACTATGAAGTAACAGAAGGCGAAATTTTGTTTGACGGGAAAAATGTTTTAGACTTGGAAGTAGATGAACGTGCGCGACTTGGCTTATTTTTAGCTATGCAATATCCAAGTGAGATACCAGGTATCACGAATGCGGAATTCATGCGTGCAGCGATCAATGCGAAACGTGATGAAAACGACAAAATTTCTGTTATGGCATTTTTGAAAAAGTTAGATGAAAAAATGGCTTTACTAAATATGCCAGAAGAAATGGCTGAACGTTATCTGAACGAAGGTTTTTCTGGCGGAGAAAAGAAACGGAATGAGATCCTGCAATTGTTGATGTTAGAACCTACATTTGCAATTTTAGACGAAATCGATTCAGGTCTGGATATCGATGCTTTGAAAGTCGTTGCTAAAGGAGTAAATGAAATGCGCGGAGACAATTTCGGTGCATTGATCATCACCCACTATCAACGATTATTGAACTATATCACACCTGATGTCGTTCACATCATGATGGAAGGCCGAGTAGTCATGACAGGGAATGCTGACCTAGCTAAACGTCTGGAAGCAGAAGGCTACGCTGGTATCAGTAAAGAATTAGGAATCGACTATAAAGAAGAAGAAGCGTAAGGGGGAGCAAGAATGAAAGAAAAAAACTGGCTCGATTATCTTGACGCGGTAAATGATTTTTCTTTAAGTAAAGGCGAACCTGATTGGATGAGAACCTTCCGTCAAGACGCACTAGCGAAAGCAGATGAACTGCCATTGCCGCATATCGATCGGGTGAAATTCCATCGCTGGTCGTTATTTGATGTGAAAGAAACACAAACCATCAGTGAAACAGGCACGATTCCGGCATTTGATGCAATGAAAGACAATCCTGTGCTTGTCCAACAAGGTTCATGGACGATTTTTGAACAACTGCCTGTGGAATTAGCAGAAAAAGGAGTCATTTTTACCGACTTGTTCACTGCAATGATCGAATATCCAGAACTAGTCCAAGAATATTATATGAAAAAAGCAGTAAACATGAACGAAGACCAATTGACTGCACTCCATGTAGCTTTTATGAACAGCGGTATTTTCCTGTATGTGCCTAAAAATGTCGTGATCGATGAACCACTCGAGTCCTTATTCATTCAAGATGGCGCATCCGATGAGCACTTCTTCAAGCATGTGTTGATCGTGGCAGATGAACATAGTGAATTTTCTTATCTGGAACGTTTCCAGACAACCAAAGAACAAGTAGCAAAATCATCAGGTAATATCATCGTGGAAGTCATCGCTAAAGCTGGTTCAAAAATCAAATATTCAGCCGTAGATCAATTAGGAGAAAATATTACTTCTTATATGAATCGCCGTGGGCACATTTTACGAGATGCTTCTGTCGACTGGGCAATTGGTGTCATGAATGACGGTCATGTGATCGCTGACTTTGACTCAGATTTAGCAGGAGAAGGTGCACACGCAGAAGTCAAAATCGTGGCAATCAGCTCGGGCAGACAAATCCAAGGAATCGATACACGAGTAACCAATAAAGCCCCTCATACGATCGGGCATATTTTGCAACACGGAGTGATCCGAGAAAAAGGAACATTGACCTTTAATGGTATCGGCCACATCTTGAAAGGGGCAAAAGGTGCAGATGCCCAACAAGAAAGTCGTGTCTTGATGCTTTCTGATAAAGCACGTGGTGATGCGAATCCTATTCTTTTGATCGATGAAAACGAAGTAACTGCTGGACATGCTGCCAGTGTAGGACGAGTTGATCCAGAAGAAATGTACTATCTGATGAGTAGAGGATTGCATAAAGAAGAAGCAGAGCGCTTAGTGATTCGAGGATTCCTCGGTTCTGTCTTAACAGCAATCCCTGTAGAACAAGTTCGGAAAGAATTAGTCGAAGTAATCGAAGGGAAGTTGAATGGATGATCGATGCTAAAAAGCTACGCAATGATTTTCCTATCTTATTTCAAGACGTCAATGATGAACCTTTAGTTTATCTGGATAATGCAGCGACGACCCAAAAGCCAAAACAAGTACTCCAGGCATTAGCGTACTATTACGAACACGATAACGCCAATGTTCATCGCGGTGTCCATACGTTAGCAGAACGCGCGACCCATGATTATGAACAAGCAAGAGAAAAAGTACGGGCGTTCATCCATGCAAAAGAAACAGCAGAAGTGCTGTTTACTCGTGGTACGACGACAAGCTTGAATTGGGTAGCCAGAAGCTTCGGCGACCGCTATATCAAAGCAGGAGACGAGATAGTGCTCTCTTACATGGAACATCATTCTAATGTTATCCCGTGGCAGCAGTTGGCAAAACGAACAGGTGCTGTCTTGAAATATATCGAACTAACAGAAGAAGGCTTCCTGGATATGGAGGATGCAGCGAAAAAGATTACGGACAAAACCAAAATCGTCTCCATTGCTCATGTATCCAATGTCTTAGGTGTCATCAATCCTGTTCAAGAATTAGCTGAACTTGTCCATGAAAACGGCGGGGTCATCGTAGTAGATGGTGCTCAATCTGCCCCGCACATGGCCATTGATGTCCAAGCACTAGACTGTGATTTCTTTGCTTTCAGCGGACACAAAATGTGCGGACCAACAGGTATTGGTGTTTTATATGGTAAACGAAAATGGTTAGAAGAAATGGAACCTGTTGAATTTGGTGGCGAAATGATCGATTTTGTCGAATTATACGACAGTACATGGAAAGAACTACCTTGGAAATTCGAAGCAGGGACACCAAATATCGCCGGCGCTATCGCATTAGGCCATGCAATCGATTATTTGCAAAAACTCGGTATGGACAATATCCATCGATATGAAGAAGAACTAGCCGCTTATGTGTTGCCAAAATTACAAGCAATTGATGGATTGACTGTTTATGGTCCACAAGACCCGAATTTTCGGACAGGAGTCGTTGCATTCAATTTGGATGGGTTACATCCCCATGATGTCGCGACAGCTTTAGACATGGAAGGGGTAGCCGTCAGAGCAGGTCATCATTGTGCGCAACCGCTATTGAAGTACCTTGAAGTATCAGCGACTGCTCGCGCGAGCTTTTATTTCTACAACACAACGCAAGACGCCGACCGTTTAGTTGAAGCAATCATGGCAACAAAGGAGTTTTTCCAACATGGGACTATCTAAATTAGACAATTTATACCGTCAAGTGATCTTGGATCATTCTTCCCATCCGCATCATCGTGGAAGCTTGACTGACTCGACAAGCAAGATCGAATTGAACAACCCCACATGTGGAGATGTGATCGAATTGCAAGTCGATGTAAAAGACGGAATCATCAAAAATATCGCCTTTGACGGCAGTGGCTGCTCCATCAGTACGGCAAGTGCCTCGATGATGACAGACGCCGTCATCGGAAAATCAATAGAAGAAGCAGAACATTTAACTGTAGACTTTCTACAGCTTGTCCAAGGAAAAGAAGTCAAAGATCCCGACCAATTAGGCGATGCTGCTATGCTTGGTGGTGTAGCTAAATTTCCCGCTCGGATCAAATGTGCGACACTTGCCTGGAAAGCACTAGGAAAAGCAATGGAAAACGATGGTACCGCAGCTTTCCATCATTACCACAAGGAAGAGGAGTGAGAACATGGGCGTACCAGAATTAGAAGAATATAAATTCGGGTTTCACGATGATGTCGAACCGGTTTTCAGTACAGGAGAAGGCTTGACAGAAGAAGTGATCCGTGAGATGTCAAGAATCAAAGGCGAACCAGAATGGATGCTTGAATTCCGTCTGAAATCTCTAGAAACATTTAACAAAATGCCAATGCAAACATGGGGCCCCGACCTTTCAGACATCGATTTCGATGCCATCAAATATTACCAAAAACCAAGTGACAAACCCGCTCGTGACTGGGAAGACGTACCAGAAAAAATCAAAGATACATTTGAAAAGATTGGTATACCAGAAGCTGAACGAGCTTATCTAGCCGGTGCTTCCGCACAATATGAATCAGAAGTCGTGTACCATAATATGAAAGATGAATTCGAAAAGTTAGGAATCGTCTTTACTGACACTGACTCTGCTTTGAAAGAATACCCTGAATTATTCAAAGAGTACTTTTCAAAACTTGTACCGCCAACCGACAACAAATTAGCAGCGCTGAATTCAGCCGTATGGTCAGGTGGGACCTTTATTTACGTGCCAAAAGGCGTCAAAGTCGATGTTCCATTACAAACGTACTTCCGGATCAATGCGGAAAACACGGGGCAATTCGAACGTACGCTGATCATTGTTGACGAAGGAGCAAGCATCCACTATGTCGAAGGTTGTACGGCACCTACTTATTCAAGTAACAGCCTGCATGCCGCCATCGTAGAAATCTTTACAAGAAAAGATGCGTATTGCCGTTACACAACGATCCAAAACTGGTCAGACAATGTGTACAACTTAGTAACCAAACGAGCAAAAGCATACGAAGGCGCAACCGTTGAATGGATCGACGGAAACCTAGGTGCAAAAACAACGATGAAATACCCAAGTGTTTACTTAGATGGAAAAGGTGCACGAGGCACCATGCTCTCCATCGCCTTTGCAGGAGCAAACCAAATCCAAGATACGGGTGCAAAAATGATCCACAATGCACCAAATACATCTAGCTCTATCGTCTCTAAATCAATTTCAAAAGACGGCGGAGAAGTAAACTATCGAGGACAAGTAACCTTTGCCAAAAACAGTGCGGGTTCGATCTCTCATATCGAATGTGACACGATCATCATGGACGAATGGTCGAAATCCGATACGATCCCATTCAATGAGATCCACAACAGCCAAGTCTCTTTAGAACACGAAGCCAAAGTCTCAAAAATCTCAGAAGAACAACTCTACTATCTGATGAGCCGAGGCCTGACCGAATCTGAAGCAACTGAAATGATCGTCATGGGCTTTGTTGAACCATTCACCAAAGAACTTCCAATGGAATATGCAGTCGAACTCAATCGATTGATCAGTTATGAGATGGAAGGCAGTGTTGGGTAAACCTGTTATAGGAGCTAGAACCCTTGATATATAAGGGTTCTAGCTTTTTTGTTTTGCCTGTATACTAGAAATGACCAGATTTTGACCAGCTCTTTTACTGATGAGCCATCATATCAGCAAAGTCTTGACCTGTTTTCTTAGGTGCATTATTTGTAATATGTGCATAGATGTCTAATGTCACTTTACTATTTTCATGCCCTAATCGTTGTTGAACTACCTTGACAGATTCTCCTGCTTCTAATAATAAACTAGCATGTGTATGTCTAAACCCATGAGGTGTAATACGAGGCAAGTTATATTTTTTCAAAATATATCTTAACCAATCATTAACAGTGTTTGGAATGTATAGAGTGTTTTTAACTGTTGTAAAAACATGTTGCTCTTTAGAGCTAGTATTGTATCCAAGTTTTAAATACTCTTCTTTTTGCTGTAATTTCCAGTTGTTGAGGATAGAAAGAGTCTCAGTATCTAAAGAGATAACTCGTCTAGAAGCTCTTGTTTTCGGAGATTGAATTATAACTTTACCAAATTCATCTACAGCAAGAGTTTTATTGACATGTAGTTCTTTATTAAACGTGTCTATGTCTTTCCACTGTAAAGCGAGTACTTCACTCTTTCTCATACCTGTGTATGCCAATAATCTGAAGAAGGCGTATTGTTTCATGTTACCAAAATCTTTAAAAGCATCCAGTAAATTATTAAGCTCCTCTTTTGAGTAAAATTTACGATTTTTCTCATACTCTTTTTTTCGTGGAAGAAGTGTTTTTTCCATAGGATTATTGTCAATATATTGCATTGCAACCCCGTAGCGTAAAATTTGTGCAGTCTGTTTTCTCATATAATCGTAACTTTCATATTTACTATGCCATTCATCTACCACTTTTTGACAATATGGGACAGAGATATTCGATAGTTTAAGCTTACCAAATGCTGGAAGTATTTGATTATTTGCGTATCTTACTGAGATTGCGATTGTTGAAGCTTTAACACTGGTACGCTGATGAGTTATCCATTCATTATACAGGTCTTCAAATGTCATATCAGGTGCTTTCTTTTTAACACCGTATAATATTTGATGTCTGTACTCGTCATAATCTTTTTGAGCTTCTTGTTTGCTACTAAAACCTCTTCTCGTAGTATTTATTTTTTCACCAGTTCGTGGATCGGTGGCAATGTGTCCTTTATACATCCACGCCACTTGACCGTTTTTCTTTTTGTACTTTGATATTTTTGCCATTAAATCATCTCCTCTTAGTTTACAAGGAGTACTTACCACTAGATGGTATCACCTCCCTTCATTTTTTTCTTAGTGTATTTTTTCCCAATTGATGAAATCGTTTGTTCTAGCTTGTTTATATTATCAGTAATTTCTCTCACAGCTTCTTCGGGATAAGACATGTCTTTCAATTGAATAGGTAGCCATTCATCTACCATTCTTTCTAGTAGTTCTTCTATACTGCTAGTGAGGAAAAGAATGTTATTGTCAAATTCTTCTACAATAGCATTGATGAATAATTCTTCTATTTTTAAGATATTGAAAAGACTAATTTTTTCATTTTTAACTTTATTACAAGTCTTGTTAGCAATAAATTCTTGCATCTCTGGTTCTAATTTGGAATATCTATCCAGCCATGTATCTAAATTAGAGTGTACTGGTGGGAACTGTTGACGAAGATGCTGGAACAGGTTTTTATCTGGAAATGTTATACCATCTAGTACAATGCTATCTCTATAAAGAATAATTCCCAAAATATATTCTTCTACATTGCCACAAACTAACTCCTCTATACTCATATTTCCCAAATCAGCAATTCGGGATAATCGCTCTGGTATTGGTAAATAGGTTCCCTTCTCCCATTCGTAGATAGTTTTTTTGTCAATTAATTGACCGTTGTTAATCATAAGACCAAATGCTGGTTGTGTTAATTTTTTACTCTTTCTTATAGCTTTTATTTTTGTTCCGAGTATCTTTTTTCGTTCTAAATAATTTATTGGTGGACGTTTTATCATATTGACCACACCTCCTAAAATTAGTATACCTCAAAAAAAGGGGTGTTGTAAATAAATTTTACAAAGCTGTTGACACCCCTTTTTTATCGAGGTATTATGTGTATGTCGATGAACTGGTAATCATTTTTTGTTTGATTAATCGGTTAATAACAAAATACTTTTATTTTGAGCAAAAAATACGAAGATAATTCTTAGAAAATTTGTTCAAGCAATCACGAAAGGAGGGGGAAATATGTCTCTACAAATCATTGATAGCATTGTTTCTATACAAGTTGAACAACAAGTGAAAGAGATAATTACAGTGCTAAAGCCTATGCTAGAAGACATTATTTCTGGAGTCACTCTAGAGTATATGGACTATCAGCAGGCAAGTGAATATCTAGGTGTATCAGTAGGAACGATTAGAAAATATGTTTCTCAATACGGGTTACCTGTTATAAAAATTGATACGGTCATTAGATTTAAAAAATCTGATATTGATAGTTTCATGGAACGGTATAAAGGTTGAGTAAACAAATAAGACTAAAACATATAGTAATAAAGAGTTTGTTTTTATTATCTGTATGTTTTAGTCTTTAACAGAATTTTATAAGGAGGAAACACAAATGGAAACATCAATGATTAATATTCCAATTTATGTAGATAAAGAAAAATTATTAGAGAAGCCAGTTACAAAAAAAGAAAAAACTGATGTAAGAGATAGGTGTTTAGATAACTATAGAGAAGTTACAAGAGATGAGTTTGTAGAGATACTAAATTCATCACAATCATTTATTACAAGCAAGACAAAGAATAAAGGCAATGACAAGGAGAGTTTTGTGGAAACCAGAGTAATTATTCTGGATGTCGATAACACTGTTAAAGATGAGAAGGGGAAGGTAGTAGATTTGAGTAAAGATGATAGTAGATACTTAAGCATAGAAAAGGTTTTATCTATCAATTTAGTTCATAATTCTGCGTTTGCGATACAAAAAAGTATTCGGTACTCTGAAAATCTAGAAAAATACAAGATTGTCTTTCTATTAAAAGAAGCAATTACTGACTATGGTAAAATGGTTGCTGTTTACGAATACTTGAAAAAGAACATCCCCGGGTGTGATGACAATGTAAATGCTTCGAATAGAATGTTTTTTGGAGGATATAAGTCAGATGCAGTGATAATAATTAATGAAGACAACATGTTAGATATTACTGAGCTTCCGATTGATTTTACCATGACATGTTCTAAAAATTGTCAAAGTGATTCAGGGAGAGAGTATGAACTAGTCAATGAAACCGATTTTGTTAAGTTGATAAAAAATGACGACAAAGAAGAAATGAAACAGTGGTTTAAAGACTGCCTGTTTGATTCCTCCGACATGTCTTTTAATGAGATTTATGAAAGATTGTTAACCATTGATATGAATAAATTACTTAAGTCAAGTAAAAACTTAAGATGTCTGTTTCACAACGATCATAATCCCTCTGCTAGTATTTTTACCAGTAAAACTGGGCATTCCATTTTTTATTGTCATTCCAGTAATTGTGATATCAGTGAAAATTTTATTGGAGTTGTGATGCTAATTTTAAAGAAAGACAGTCGGGTAGAAACATTTAATTGGCTATTAGAGAACCTAGACTTGTATCCTACACATTTTCGAAAATTGAAAGAGGAATCAAAAGTACTTTTTGATACTCTTGAATCAATGAAAGACAAACTTTTCAGGACAATAAGGAATTATCTAGAGGAAATGCGACGTGTCTATGATGTCTTGCTTTCTGATGTTAATTTTTTTGATGATAGTAAGGAAAGTGTGACTTGTATTTTGTCGGGGGAACAATTAGCTAAAAAAATGAGTTCTTACTATGGTAAAACTTATGACATAGATAAATGTAATAAGTTACTATCACTTATGACTTTTATAGGATTGATAAAAAAATTAGATGATGAAGATGTTCCTTTGAAGATGCTCGAATACCTAAATAGGTTAAAGGAAGAGAAAGCGTTAGGAAACTTTAATCATAAGAGAAGCAATGTCTATCGATTAGACGTTTTTAATGCAACTTCTGTGATTCAAAAATTGAATGAAGATATCCTTCCACTTCTGGAAAAAATTCATTTTACATATCAATATTTTTCTTATGAATGGGTTAAGATATGTTTTAACGAAAAAGAGGCTAAAAGAGTATTTCCTCAAAATTCCCGATCAGAACTCAGCAAGGAAAAACAATTGATTTTAGATGAAGCACATGAAGTTTTACAGGGCTTATCGTGGCAAGGGACATATCTAATGACAGAGAAAGAACTTATTAACACTGTTTGTGAACGCCTACGTAATGTTGGGGATAACAGCGTGAAAAATGCTTTAATAAAAAACAGAGGCTACTTTGTTAAACAAGGATTCACTCTTGAACGAGCTTCTAAGGATATTAAGAAACTATACAATGTGAAAGCAAGTAGTAGTTTTTTAATATATTTAGCGAAAGGGGCAGGGATAGATGAAACAATAAAAGAATTGATATTATCAGGAGCTGGGATAGTTCCTCTGTATCAATTTACAAGTGTAACAAGAGATGATGGACGGAGAGTAAGGAAGAGAAAAGACCCAATTGTATTAAACTAGACAGGTTATCCATAGCTCTTAATCTTATTTCATCTCAATACACCCACCGTTAAAGTTCGGTGGGTTATTTATTTTTCAATCTTTCAATAGCTGATTGCGTTCATTTTCTTGCCTTTTTAATAGCTTCATATAGTCAATTGTTCGAACTGCATCTTCAGTGCTAAGAGAACGATAGAGAGCCAAAAACTCTTCCTCATAATCTACGACAACATTGTCTAGAAAATGGCTTACAGGGGTTCCTAGGGCTCTAGAAAGAGCTGTTAAGCTATCGAGGTTAGGTTCTGTTACAGAATTTTCCCATCTTGCTACTGCCTGTTGTGTAGAGAAGATTTTTTCAGCTAATTCTTTTTGTGTCCACCCGAGAGCTTTTCGCTTTTCTCTAATGACCTTTGCATATTGTTTCTGTTTCATTAATACACCCCCATCTCAGTATAGTACAACAAGTTGTTGTATTTGTAATGGTATTTGAAGTTTTTGTATATTTTATGAGTTGAAATACATCATATTGTTGTATATAATAAAACGGGAGGGGAGAATCATGAAAAAAGTAAGTAATCTCAGCCGATACAGAAAAGAAAAAGGACTTTCTCAAACGGAGTTAGCAAAAAAAATGAATGTTACACAGCAATGTGTAAGTTCGTGGCAAACAGGGAGAACGATTCCTAAACCCTATCAAATGAAAATGCTTTCTGAGATATTAAGTGTACCAATAAACGAGCTGTTTTCTGATGTGTTTAATAAAGTAAACAGTTAACTAATAAGCAATTGAATGATTTTAGGAGGAGAAGACATGTATTGTAGAAAATGTGGTAAAGAAATAACAGATGAAAGTAAGTATTGCCAGTTTTGCGGAGCACTACAAGAAACAGATGAGACAACCGGAGCAGACGCAGTAAAGAAAAGTACTGAGCAGACAATTAATGAAATGAAGGAACAAATCGTACATGGACAAGAGACAGGGAAGCTGTATTTGATTATTGGTTGGATTTCTATGGTAGTATCGTTAGCATTTATTCCTGTTGTATTTGGTGCTGTTGCTGTTATTATGGGCTACTTATATCGAGAAAAAGATGAGAAAATGGGTACGATTTTGATGATAGCAGGGGTAGCTGGAGCAATCTTTGGTGTACTTTTAGGGATGTCAATGTACTGATAAGAGGGATAAGAGCAAATTATTTTGGAGATAGGAGATAAAAAGTTGAATAAAGTAAATATGAACAAGAAGTTTGTCATTATAGGTATCGTTGTATTGGCTATTATAGGTATAATTTTTTCAAGAATGACGGGCTCATCTGGATTAGAGAAGTCATCTGAACCACTGGTAACTCAGATTTTACAAGAACAGTATAACTTAAATCGGTCATGTGATGATGTGACGATCACTCATGATAATGGTGATAACACGTACCGGGCTAAAGCTACGTTAGACAATGGAAGTGCTATCAATATAAATGTCGAGTACTATCCAAAAAAAGACCGTGTATATGTAGAGATACCATATATTGAGGTGTTAATGTTAAACTAATTTAAATTTATTACGTATATCGTCCGAATAGAAACTCCCAAAGATGCAAATTCACTAGGGAGTTTTTTTGTTTTCCTCCGTACTAAGTGAAAATATCAAACATGATGGTTAAGAAAAATTTGGAAAACAGCTTATTTTTATTATTTATAGGATTTATTGAGCACTGTTAGCTGGCAGATATTTTAGCAGAAGAAAGTCAGGTTAAAATAGAGTATAAAAAAATGTACGAAATAACTTTAAATGGTGATACTATATTAAGTATATCTAAGATAAAGTCTAGTGGAGAGACAGGTTTTATTTATATTACTGATAAGTACAGGGGATATTTCGACAGATTACCAGTGTATAAAATATCAAAAAAAGAGACCAACTTTGAGGTTAGGTTACAAGTGAAAAGGATGATTTTAGTAATTAGGAATATCTGCGGCTATTGAATATTTATTTAGGGAGAAAAAGTGAAGTTGACTAATTCTTCGTAAATTTTTTATGTAGTTATATAGAGGAGGTAGTTATGAAAAAAAATGTATTAGTAATTCTAAGTATTTTCACTATTTTCGGTCTTTCTGCTTGTGGTGATTCTACAAATATGACATCGACAGGAGTAGAGTACAAGGAAATTCCAAAGGATATCAGAAATTCTTTGGTCGAAAGTAGGAAAAATATAAAGCGAGAAGATTACTATGGAAAATGGTACAGTTTCGAAAAAGTGGGGAACGACACTGTTGAAACAACTATAATAATTAATAAAAAATTTATCAAGGATGTAGATAGTAACGTAGAGGTACCATATAAATATAATAAGAAGACTAATGAAATCATAGTAGAGTTACGTGAACTCAAAAAACTCATAAAAGATGATAAAATTGAAAGCGGTCGACTATCCCTAACATATGTTAATAACGATGGTGAAGAATCAATACTAGGAATGGCGAACCCTACTAAAAGCGGTGCTGATAAACCCATTCCACTTATAATGGATTACAAACGGATTGCTAAGAAGACTAAAGAAAAAAAGACTAGTAAACTTTCTGAAAATAATGAGCCAGAAGTAGATACTGGGCAGACGATAGATGAAAGAATTGATTCATTCATCGAAACCTACACGGCTATACCACCTACTTGGAAACTTGTAAATGAAGATAAAGGAATCACGATAAATACTGATACAGAGATTTCTACAGATGCTCAATCTTTATCAGATTTATTAGCTAATCTAACAGGTATCAGTAATGCAGTGACAGAGCAAGTTGGTAAAGATATTCCACTTAGGTTACTTGAAAATGGGAAAAAAGATTATTCTGTGGTATTTAAGAACGGACAGGTAACTGATTACAACGAAGTATTTAAAAAAGTTATTGAATAATGATTCTTCCATCTTTTTCATTCATTTACCCTACCCCGTTGTTATATGTCCGTACTTATACATCTCCAGTAGCTTAGGATAAGCTACTGGGGGTGTGTTTTTTTTCGGATTTGGAGCCCGACTATATTTATTTGTATCTGAAATGAAACGGAGATAGTTTCATTAAACGTTGATATATAAGTGTTTTAGACTGTTTCAGGTAGTGATTTTAGTGAAAAAATTTTTAAGAAATTTGTATATTTTATACTACTAGACAGTACTGTTTTTTTATGAAAAAATCATATGTAATTGTTTCATATGTATCTGAAATGGTTCTAAAGATAACTATGTAGAAATATAAAAAATAAGTTAACGATCAGTCTAAGTTATATCAAACAACGTTAGACTCCTTTCGCGTAGTTTATTAGCAAGAATAAGTTTCTTTCTTTTTTTTTTTGCTTTTTATAAAAGGGGGTATGCTAAAATAAGAGGGTATATAGCAACTTTAAATAAGAGATAGGAGTGTATCTTTTTGGGTGCAGAATTAAATCAAAAATTATTTAGTGCGGCAGATAATCTCCGTAGTAAAATGGATGCGTCAGAATATAAAAATTATTTATTGGGACTGATTTTCTATAAATATTTATCCGATCGATTGTTGGAACAAGTGGTTCTTTTAGCAGATGAATCCTTAGAGGAATATGACACAGTAAGCAAACAAACAATGTTGTATCGTGAATTACTTTCAGATGAAGAATCAAAAGAAGATCTGATTGCCACAATCGTTGATATTTTGGGATATGCAATTGCACCAGAGTATCTTTTCAACGTCTTAGCGGATCAAGCAAAACAAGCAATGTTCCAATTGAACGATCTAAACAAAGCCTTTGTGCAATTGGCATCTACCTACAATCAATTTAATGGGTTATTTGATGATGTGGATCTCCAATCAAAAAAACTAGGAACAGATGAGCAACAACGAAATGTGACGATTACCGAAGTCATCAAGAAATTGAATGATGTAGATGTTTTAGAACACGATGGGGACGTGATCGGGGATGCGTATGAGTTTCTGATCAGTCAATTTGCTTCAGAAGCAGGGAAGAAAGCCGGAGAATTTTACACACCTCATATGGTTTCTGATATGATGGCGCAAATCGTAACGCTCGATCAAAAGGAACGACGATTCTTTAGTGTTTTTGATCCAACGATGGGTTCAGGTTCATTGATGTTAAACGTACGTAACTACTTAACACACCCAGATAACGTTAAATATCATGGGCAAGAACTAAATACAACGACATACAATCTAGCAAAAATGAACTTGATTTTACATGGTGTCGACGCCGAAGAAATGAATCTCCGCAATGGGGATACGTTGAATAAGGACTGGCCAACAGATGAACCTTACACATTTGATGCAGTAGTAATGAACCCACCTTATTCGGCTAATTGGTCAGCAGATACGACTTTCTTAGATGATTCTCGGTTTAATCGTTATGGGAAATTAGCGCCAAAATCCAAAGCAGATTTTGCGTTTCTTCTTCATGGGTTCTATCATTTGAAGGAAACAGGTACCATGGCCATCGTCTTACCACACGGAGTTTTATTCCGTGGCGCTGCAGAAGGGGTCATCCGTCAAAAATTACTAGAAGATGGCAGTATTTATGCTGTGATCGGTATGCCTGCGAACTTGTTCTTTGGGACATCGATTCCAACGACGGTGATTGTGTTGAAGAAGAATCGTCAAACTCGAGATGTATTATTCATTGATGCTAGTCGTGAATTTGTTAAAGGGAAAAATCAAAATAAACTATCGGAAGAAAACATTCAAAAAATCCTCGAAACCTACGCTGAAAGAAAAGATGTCGAGAAATACGCTCATTTGGCAACCTTTGATGAAATCAAAGAAAATGACTATAACTTAAATATCCCACGCTATGTAGATACTTTCGAAGAAGAAGAACCAATTGATATGGTTCATGTCGGAAATGACATCAAGAAGATACGACAAGAACAGCAAGTGCTAGAAAAAAAACTTTTAGAAGCTATCTCTTCCCTGCAAACAACACCTGAAAATGAAGCGTGGTTACAAGGTGCGCTGGAGGTGTTCAAACATGAGCAATGATACACAACCAGAAATCCGTTTCCCAGGATTTACAGATGATTGGGAACAGAGGAAGTTGGGGGACTTCGTTGTAGATTATGTTGAAAAGACAAGTGTACAAAATCAATTTCCTATGCTAACTTCATCTCAACAAAAAGGGATAGTTTTGCAAGAAGACTATTTTGCAAATCGGCAAGTAACTACAGAAAATAATATTGGTTACTTTGTACTACCTAGAGGATATTTCACGTTCCGTAGTCGAAGTGATAATGATGTGTTTGTGTTTAACCGTAATGACATTATTGATAGAGGGATTATAAGCTATTTTTATCCTGTATTTACTTTAAAATCTGCTGATTCCGACTTCTTCTTAAGACGTATTAACAATGGAATCCAACGACAATTATCTATTCAAGCAGAGGGAACAGGTCAACATGTTCTGTCTCTAAAAAAGTTTAAAAATATAGTAGCAATGTTTCCTAGTGAGGAAGAACAACAAAAAATCGGCACCTTCTTCAAACAACTTGACGACACGATCGCTCTTCATCAGCGTAAGTTAGATTTGCTGAAGGAAACGAAAAAAGGATTCTTACAAAAAATGTTCCCTGAAAACGGAGCAAAAGTGCCAGAAATCCGGTTTCCTGGTTTTACGGAAGATTGGGAAGAGCGTAAGTTGGGAGAATTAGGTAAAACTCAATCGGGAATTGGATTTCCTGATGCCGAGCAAGGTGGTTCTGAAGGTACTCCATTTTTTAAAGTTTCCGACATGAATAACATTGGTAATGAGTATGAAATGAGAAATGCAAATCATTATGTATCTAATGAGCAAATTGAGCGTAAAAAATGGAAGCCAATAAAAGATGTGCCAGCGATTATATTTGCTAAAGTTGGCGCAGCAATAATGCTTAATAGAAAACGTTTGGTCACAAGCCCTTTCTTAATAGATAACAATACCATGGCTTATTTATTTAATAATACTTGGGATATCTATTTTGGTAAAATATTGTTTGAAACTATAAATTTGCCAAGATACTCCCAAGTAGGGGCATTGCCTTCTTATAACAGTTCTGATATTGAGAATATCAGTGTTAAGGTTCCTGTAAAGGATGAACAACAAAAAATCGGTACTTTCTTCAAACAGCTAGATGATACGATCGCTCTTCATCAACGTAAGTTAGATTTACTAAAAGAAACGAAAAAAAGCTTCTTACAAAAGATGTTTGTCTAGGAGGGAAGAAGAATGAAAATTAGTCACCGTGAGGAAGCAGAAGTCGAAGAACAGTTGATTCGTGTACTTGGAGAAGGGCATAATCAGTGGACGTATCGTCCGGATCTAAAATCAGAAGAAGACCTTTGGGTCAATTTACGCCAAAAAATTATCTCAAATAATCAAGCAGAACTGAATGATTTTCCTTTGACCGATAAAGAATTTGAAACGATCAAAACGGAATTACTGCTGCGAACGAAAACCCCATTTGATGCTGCGAAATGGTTAAAAGGTGAAAATGGGATGGCTCGGATCACGATTGAACGGGAAGATTCGCAATTGGGTTCTGTCTCACTTATCCTTTATTCCAATCAAGACATTGGTGGAGGAATCTCTACTTATGAAGTGGTCCATCAAATTGCAAAACGTGGAAGTAACATAGAAGCACGGGATCGACGTTTTGACGTCACCTTATTAATCAATGGATTACCGATTGTCCAAATCGAGCTGAAACAAGTAACTGCAAAAGATGGTGTTTATCAGGCATTTAACCAAATCAAAAAATATGCAGAAGAAGGTATGTTTCGGAACAATATCTTTTCGACCTTACAGTTGTTTGTGGTTTCCAATGAACAAACCACTCGGTATTTTGCAAATGCCTTACCGAAAGACTTGCACCCTAAGTTTTTATTTAGTTGGCGAACGAAAGACAATGAAAAAGTAGAAAACTTATATGAGTTTTGTAAACAAGTGTTAAATATCCCGGATGCTCATCGTTTGATTGCGGATTATACAATCGTCAGTGAAGATCAAGACAATAAAACCCTCATGGTGTTACATCCTTATCAAGTACATGCGATTCAAGCCTTGTTTATTGCCGCAAATAAACATCAATCAGGGTATGTGTGGCATGCGACTGGTTCAGGAAAGACGTTGACTAGTTTTGTATCTACTAAGCTTTTAGCACGAAAATCGGGGATCGATCGAACGATCATGTTAGTGGACCGCAAAGATTTAGATAATCAAACCACCACAGAGTTTACAAAATTTGCTTCGGAATTTAATACTGGGATTTCTTCCGGGAACGCCAAAGCGAATAGCTTGATCGTTGGAACGGGAAGTGCCAAAGAATTAAGTGAAACCCTGTTGGCAGATGCCAATGCAAATGTTGTAATCATTACAACCCGTCAAAAACTAGATGCGGCGTTGAAATATGCAAAGAAACAAGAAGAGAAAAAAGGAACCAATCGCTTCCAAAAATTAATGGGCCAACATATCGTGTTTGTAGTAGATGAGTGTCATCGAGCGTTAAGTGCTGAAAATATGGAAGAAATCAAAAAAATGTTTCCGAAATCCACTTGGTTTGGCTTTACAGGTACACCGATTTTTCCTGAGAATCGGAAACAAGCCAAAGGGCAATTGGCACGTACAACCCATGATCAGTATGGAGAGGTCTTGCATACCTATACCATTAAGAATGCGCTAGAAGATGGCTCTGTCTTAGGATTTCAAGTAGAGCATGAAAACACCGTGGAGCCGACTTCACTAGAGAATAAAATCTATCGGAAATTAAAAGAAGTAGAAACATATGCAGAGTATTCATCAGAACAGATCAATCGTATGATTGATCAAATGGAGCCTGTCAAAAAAGAAAGTTATTTGGACCCAGCTGTTTTTGAAGCAGATGAACATATCCAAAAAGTCATTCATAAAATGTTCCGTCCAGATAATGCCTATACAAAATTTGATTTTCGAAATGGCAGGCCAACGAAATCTGCAATCTTAACCACGAGTTCCATTGACATGGCCAAAAAGTATTATCGGGCCATCAAAGAGATGACGAAAGAGCCTGATTGGTTAACAAAAGAGTTTCCCAATCAGCTCATTCGTGAAGGACGAACGATGGAGGATCCTGATTTTCCACGAATCGCTATTACCTATTCATTAGAAGAAAATAGCCGAGATTCAAGTGCCCAACAAGAAGAAATGCAAAAAATTATTGAGGAATATAATCAGTATTATGATACTTCCTGGTCATTAGCAGACATTGAGCGTTATAACGGAGACATCAATAATCGTTTGGCACGAAAAAGAGCGGAATTCAAACAATTTGGGAAACAAATCGATTTAGCGATTGTAGTGGATCGTCTATTAACAGGTTTTGACGCCCCTACGATTCAAACCCTATTTGTGGATCGTAATCTAGAGTATGCAGGATTGATCCAAGCTTTTTCACGTACGAATCGTACGTATCCTGATAAGACAAAAGGATTGATTGTGACGTTTCGCAAGCCAGCGACAATGGAGAAGAATGTCGAGGATGCGACAAAACTGTATTCAAAAGCAAAAGAAGAATCAGGTTTGATTTATCCAAGTTATCAGGAATCCAAAAAAAGATTCAAACAAGCATATGGTAAGTTAAAAGAGGTTTCATCCATGGAATCCATTGATGAACATACGCCACTTGAAATCCGTATCGAGTACGTCAAAGCATTTCAAGAATTGAATCGTGCGTATGAATCGTTAGTGACTTATGACGATTACAATGATGACATGGTGAAATCTCCAACCTTGAATAATCAAATTCAACTTTTGGAAGAACAAATTGGTGTATATGAGACCGTGAAGGGTTCATTGATGGAGGAAGAACCAGAAAAAGAGGGAGAAGATTTTTCAACGATCGAATTTTATAGTGAAAATACCACTAAGTTGTATGATATTGATTCTACTTATATTGATCAATTACTAGGAACTTATGCTGCGAATAGTTCAGATGCACGAGAAGAAATTGAAAAAGCTTTGGCTAAATTGAATAAAACAGAAGGAGTCAAAGAAGTTTACCGACAAATTTTAAATGCGTTTGATGTGGGGACTTTAGATAGTAATGAAGATATCTTTGTCATTAAACGTCGCTATTTTACACAAGCGAGTGATGATTTGATTCATGTCTTTTCCAATGAGTGGTTTGTTTCTGAGAAAGAATTACATGCTTCTAATCTGCAATATATGCCAGGTGAAGATCCAATTCCTAATATGAAAGCAATTATCAATAGTAAGGATTACGAAGGATATAAAGCCAAACATCCAGAAGCGAAGCCATTTAAATACCCACAAGAAATGAAGCGAGCATGGCGTAAAATGTTAGATGATGAGTTGATTCCACTTGAAAATGAATTGAGGTAAATGAGAAGAGTTAAGAAAATTGTATGATTCAAAGATGGTAGTAAAGTGGAAGTGTAGAAAATAGGGATAGATGTCTTTTTACTTGTTCACATTTTATAATGAAGTATTTAAGAAAGTTATTGAATAACGGTTTTTCCATCTTTTTATTAATTACCCCACCCCGTTGTTATATGACCGTGTTTTGAGAGGAACCAATAAAAAGCATAGGCTAACTAGGGGTTCCTTTTTCTTTTGTTTTTTTGGAATCCGCTTAAGTGAAATGTATCTGAAATGAAACGGAGATAAAGTGATTTTTTGCTATAATGACAAGGTTTTAGCTGTTTCAGATACCATGTAACCCAAAATAGTTTATTGAGAAAATAGGAGAGTATTTGATACTAACTAGTAGGAAAAAATGAGATAAAAATTAAATGGAATCATTTCAGGTAATCTCAAATAAAAAAATATACAGTCCTGCGGTACTTTACCTATAGGGCTGTATATATTTTTTTACTCTCAGCGTTTTTTACTCCGTGTCTGACTCCGTTTTATTGATTTTAAATGTTATTCAATGACCATTTAACAGGTCAAATTTGATGTTTTTGACTCCGTATGACGCCGTTTGATATCTAGTGATATAGTGATTTGAGTCTATATCGAACAAGGGAATAATCCAATAAAAAATGATTTAGAATATCAAAATAACAAAAAAGAGGACTACCTGTATTCGTCCTCTTTTTTGACCAGATTTTGACCAGTCTAATTTACATTCTAATATATTCATATGAGCTAATTTTTTGATTAAATGGTAAGTTTTTCCTTGTTTGTTTTAGTTTAAACTAGTGTGTAATTTAAAAATCTATATGGAAGGGTCTGTGGGGTAATATCTATTTCATTGCTCGAAACGTTGATATTAAAGCGTTTAAATTACAAAAATTGATAATTTTGCTAATGTAGAACCTTTGAAACTAATTGATAAGTAGCTTTTTACCAAAAGCACACCACGTAACTTGAATACGATTGAAAACTAATCATTAAAATTTATTATTAGCAAAGTGATTAATCCTATTCAAAAAGCACCTAGCTTCAATTATCGTCAATGAACTTAACTTCATAGCTGAAGAAAAATCTGAATAAAGAAACGATGGCTGAACCCTTGATAGATAAGGGTTCAGCTCTTTTTAGGAACTTATGTCATAGCCACTTTTTTACATAAATCAGCTAATTAGAGAACAAATTTTGTAATTTGAGATGATGAACTTCTAAAAGACGTTGATACAGATCAGTTTCAAAATCGCTGTAATGACAAAAATCAAGGACTGTATACTTAGAAGAATCAAGACCAGCAGGAATCAGTAGAGGTGAACCAAAGATGAAAAAGTCATATTCTTCAGTGATGGGAAGTGTGAGTAGCTCGATATCTACAAAGGGGATTTTCTTTCCTAAATTCAAGATTTCTTCGGAAATCAGATGTTCAGAGACGTTAACAAACCCAACTTTCAATTTATAGTTTTCATCGATTTCTGAATAATACGGATAAAGTAAACTGGTTTGTAGAAATGCTAATTCACTTACGCATGATTTCAGCCATGTATAGTTTTTTCGTTGTGCGATTTTTTTCCAAAAACCTTCGATTTTGATTGTCAAGATACGTAAAAGTGGGTATTTATCTTTAATATAAGAAGAGATAAATAGTGTGGTCAAAGGAATTTTTTGCTTGAACATGCTAAAATTACCAATTGATAGATAGAGATTCAAAAGCAAAGCTGGCTCTTTTTCAAACTGGAGTGTACCAATAAATGTCTGACAATGCTTCTGAAATTCCTCTAAGATATCTTTGACCTCATTGCTCGGTTGTTCATACGAATGATGAACGATCGGCACACGAATGTCTTGATTAGAGGTAAGAAGCGGCCAGTAATAGAATAAGTAAAACAAAGAGTTTACCTCTAAGATATCTAAACGAAGATTCGCAATTTTGAAGAAGTCGTAAAAAAAGTCAATGTTTGTTTCGCTTGGAATAAAGGAATCTCTTGATAATCTATAGATATCCGTAAAATGATTATTTTCGATCCTCAGCAAACAAATCAGGCAATGGAGGCTGGATTGTTTTTTTCCTAAATCAAACTTATTCTTGTGTTGCGATCCTTCGTGCTTATAAATCAATGCACGAACTTCTTGGCTGTAAGGAATGCTATCCAGGCTTTCCCCTAATGAAACAAACCAAAAGAAATTGAAAAAGATGATGCGAATCAGCATTTCAGAACCAGATAAGGTAAGATTCGATAAATTCAAGTTGATATTGTATTCCTTCAAATATTCAGCCAATTTTTTTGTTTGCCGAAAACACGTTGAGCGGCTGATAAATTGGCGATTGCAAAAAGCTGCAAGATTTTCATCTTGTTCGGTCAGAAGACTGATCAATAATTTATAAGGAACACTTTCTGTTGATAGGTAATGTTGGTATTGGATATATTGAACAAGTTGTTCAGGAATGGATAACTTATTTTTATTATGTAACAGTTTAATATCAGTAAATTGTCCTAAATCATCTTGTATATCACATAGGATTTTTTTGAAACGAGTCGCACTGAAATAGAAATCTAAGTTTTCTCGTACATGATCTAAACTATATTCCCCCGGCCGTAAGGTCATCACCTTTCCATACACGCTTAATTTCATTCTCGCATGGTCATCTAATAAAATTTTTTCAATCAATTCTTCACCTTCTTTTTATGTTTTTATTATTAATACCGTATTTATTTTTTCTTGTAAATACTTGTCTCGATTTTCTAAAAAAACTATACAGGATTTAGAAATATTTTTTTTAAATTTATCTCAAAATTACCACTTAATGAGTATATTTTGTGAGAGAAAAGAATAAATAACCTATTTTCAATAACTAATTATTAGATATATTTATTAATCTATCTCAAGTTTAATTTCCTTTAAAATAACACTGATTGAATAGTTAGAGCCAAAAGAGAAGAGAATTAGAAAGATTAGTGAATTTTTTTTTTTTTTATATTATCTAATTGAATATTAAATTTTTTCTAAGGAGGTATCCATAAATGAAGAAGCGAAATTATTTTATCGTTTTCTGTCTATTTTCTCTATTTTTCGTCACCTATTTCCATATCCAAAAAGGGGAGACTGTGGCAGCCAATGAAGAATCAACCATAGAAGTATTAAACAATGAATACGGCAAAGTAAGTATTAGGAAAATAGATCATCAGCTAACGATCTTGTATCGATTAAATGCGCAAACGCAAGAAACCCGATTTTTATTCCAGCTACATTCAAAAGATGCACCTGAAACGAATCTGCTTTCCTCTTATGTTTCTCAGGAATATCAAGAATACACAGATGAACAACAACGAAAATGGCTAGCAGGTTATTTTTCTCAAACTATTGAAGAAAAAGAATGGACCATTGAGTTGCCGAGTACGAGCAAAGAATTTCAACTCAATATTCAGATAGAAGAAAAAACGGGTCAGTTACTTTTATCCGAACCTGTTTCCTTTTCATTTTCTATAGATAATAAGAATCAGGAAACTGCACAAACAAATGAAAAAACGTCTGAAACATCAACTTCTTATGAAAATCATGAGATATCGGATGATTCATCGTTAGATAAAGACGAATATCGTCCGTTTGAACAACCACAATTATTTAATGCACAGTTGAAACCTAAGGGGTTAGCTACGATTGAACCAGAATATACCACAGATGAGCAAGGAACATACCCTAAGGCAATGTGGCAACCGGATAATAGTCAATATGTGCGTAATCATCAGGGCAATCGCCAAGGACAACAGCAATGGGACGGGCTGAATGGGTGGGATGGCAATCCAACCAATCGCAACAATTCTTATATTGAATATGGTGGGGAAAAAGAGGATGCCGATTATGCCATCCGAAAATTTGCCAAAGAAACAGCGACTCCTGGATTGTTTGACTTGTATCTGAATGTTCGAGGAAATACTCAAAAAAATATCACTCCTCTTGATCTCGTATTGGTCGTAGACTGGTCTGGAAGTATGAACGACAATAATCGGATCGGTGAAGTAAAGATTGGTGTCGATCGTTTTGTCGATACTTTAGCAGATAGCGGTATCACAGACAAAATCAATATGGGATATGTCGGCTACTCAAGCGAAG
>SKET01000055.1_pt1 | contig 109210 bp, 107 predicted proteins | sample 4841461 | NCBI WGS metagenome assembly SKET01 (sample SAMN11008802, study PRJNA524170) | human gut metagenome | biome: Human fecal sample; material: Feces; isolation source: fecal sample from pouch patient p5 | host: Homo sapiens | place: Israel: Tel-Aviv | collected 2014-02-13
GCGTTGCTCGGTCAGGGTTGCCCCCATTGCCGAAGATTCCCTACTGCTGCCTCCCGTAGGAGTCTGGGCCGTGTCTCAGTCCCAGTGTGGCCGATCACCCTCTCAGGTCGGCTATGTATCGTCGCCTTGGTGAGCCGTTACCTCACCAACTAGCTAATACAACGCAGGTCCATCTACTAGTGAAGCAATTGCTCCTTTCAAGCATCTAACATGGGTTAAATGCTGTTATGCGGTATTAGCTATCGTTTCCAATAGTTATCCCCCGCTAGTAGGCAGGTTACCTACGCGTTACTCACCCGTTCGCAACTCTTCCAACTTTAGCAAGCTAAAGTCTTCAGCGTTCTACTTGCATGTATTAGGCACGCCGCCAGCGTTCGTCCTGAGCCAGGATCAAACTCTCATTTAATCTTGTTCTCATTCTGTCACTGACAGATTTATCGTTTTTTGACAGGTTACTTCCGTAACCCGCACGTTTGGTTCGTATTGTTCAGTTTTCAAAGGTCTTTGTCTTACTTGAGACAACTTCTATATTCTATCAAATTTAAAACGCGTTGTCAACATCTTTTTCAAGAAAGTTTCAAAACTCTTTTCAAACTTGTTTCTGTCGCCCTCTCGAACAACAGCTATATTAGTTTATCATTTCTTCAACGCTTTGTCAAGAAGTTTTTTAATTTTTTTGTTATTAACTTAAGTCTCTTGAAAGGCTCACTCTCAAGCAGCAACTACAATAGTTTATCATCTATCCTGATTCCTGTCAATAGGTAAATTAAAAAAACCGCTAAATTTTTTAGCGGTTTTTTCTACGGATTATTTGGCTTCGATTAAACCAAGTTCACCATCTTCACGACGATAAAGAATGTTTGTGACACCATCTTCAGCATCAGTGTAGATAAAGAAATCATGTCCTAAAAGGTCCATTTGAAGAAGCGCTTCGTCAAGATCCATCGGTTTCAAGCTAACGTGTTTTGTACGAACGACGTTTACTGCTGGTCCTTCTTCTACAGGTTCAGCTTCAAACTCACTTGTGAAAATTTGGCTAGCTGGAAGTTTTTCACGATGTTTTTTAGCAATTTTAGTCTTATTTTTACGAATTTGACGTGCAATCTTATCAGTTACCAAATCGATTGATCCATACATATCTTGTGAAACGTCTTCAGCTCTAAGAGTGATTGAATCAACCAAAATTGTTACTTCAACTTTTGCAGTTTTTTCACGGTAAACTTTTAGATTAACACGAGCATCTAATTCTTGTTCAGCATTGAAGTATTTCTCAATTTTTCCGAGTTTAGATTCGACATAGTTACGTATAGCATCTGTTACTTCGATGTTTTCTCCACGAACACTATATTTAATCATAAAAACACCTCTTTCTCGCTATAAAGCGCTTTCTTTACTCTTTTATTATACTGCTTTCATGAAAATTTGCAAGCATTTACCGTGCAATTGTTAAACTTTTTACAATCTTTGCTCCTTTTTCATAAAATAAGTGATAAATTCCTTTTAAAGTTGCTCCCGTTGTGTAAATATCATCAAGAATTAATACTTTATCTAGTATCTGGCTGTCTGATTTAATCCTAAACGGGCAATCACTCGTCAATCTTTCTTTTCTACTTTTTTCAGATTGCTTTTTAATATCCTTCTTCTCTAAAATATCATGATAGGAAATTTTGGCAGCATTTAGAATGGCTGTAATTTGGTTAAATTGTCTTTCTTTCATCCTTTCTTTACTTAAGGGTACTGGAATAATAGTATAGCCTTTGTAATTCTTCAAGACTTGTTTGACTTCTTTTGCAAAAACATTACTTAACATAGCATCTCCTTGAAATTTGTATTTAGAAAAATACTCTTTCATGGCTTCATTATAAGTATAAAGTGCTCGATGAGAAACCTTGTGATTTTCTTTTGCCCACTTTTTACAATCTTCACATTGCTCTTTGTAGTCTTTTCGATAACAAGTAGGACAATGCACATCACCAATCTTTTCAAAGATATTATGGCACTCTGGACAAACCAAATAATTATTTTTACGTATTGAAATAATTCCTAAAAATATTTCTTTCTCAGAAAAGTCTTGTCCACAAAGGAGGCATTTCATTAGAATCCTCCTTTTTTATTCATCTCTTTTATTTCTGAAATAGCTTTTTTCATTGCTTTTGTCACTCCATCATGTAAAAATAGCAATTCTCCTGTTGGTCTTTCAGCTGCTCGTCCAACTCGTCCTGATATCTGTACAAGCGCACTTTTGCTGTACAATTTATGATTTGCAAGTAGAACAAAAACATCAACACATGGAAAAGTGACTCCGCGTTCTAAGATGGTTGTTGTCACCAATATTGTTAATTTTCCTTGTCTAAATTCTTCTACCAATTCCTGACGATTTTCAGTTTTACTTGATACAAATCCTATTCTTTCATCTGGAAAAGTGGTTTGTAAGATACTTGTAAATTCTCTACCTTGTTCAATATTCGGAAAAAAGATAAGAAGCGGAAATTGACTTTGCCTTTGCTTTTTTAAAAGAGAGATTAGTTTAGGAGGAAGTTTTTTCTTTTTCATTGAGATTAGCACTTTACTTAACCAAACTATTTTAGGGACTACCAAAGGATTGGCATGAAAACGTCTTGCCAAATGCAGCTTTGTCAGCTCGCCTTTTTTCACCTTTTTATCAAGTTCATCAGTCGAAGTCGCTGTTAAAAAGAGTTTAACGCCATCATCTTTTAAGGATTGGTTGACCGCGTGATAAAGCATTTTATTATCAACAAAGGGAAAGGCATCAACTTCGTCAATGATTAATAAATCAAAAGCTCGGTAAAATTTTAAAAGCTGATGGGTCGTTATAATTACCAAGGGAGAGCGTTTATACGGCTCAGAATCACCATGTAAAAGCGTAATAGGGCAAGAAAAATTTCTGGATAACCGTTTATAAAGTTCTAAACAAACATCAATCCTTGGGCTTGTTAAGCAGACACTTCCTCCATTATCAATAACTTTGGCTAAAGATTGATAAATCATTTCAGTTTTACCAGCACCAGTCACAGCGTGAATCAATAAATCTTGTTTTTCTAAAATGCCTTTAAGCATGCCTTTAGAAACTTCACCTTGATAAGAAGTCAATTGCCCTTGCCACTTTAACGACTGAGTCTTTGTAAAAGGCTTCTGAGGAAAATAATAAAGGTTAGAATCACTAGTATTTCGCCCAAAAACTAAACACTCTCTACAATAAATGCGACCAGTTTGCAACATTTGATTTGCTGCCATTACACTTCCACAGCGATTGCAAATCATTTGCCCTTTTTCCTTTTTAACCGAAGGAAGGGCTTTTGCTTTCTTTTTCAAGTCATCTGTTAATTGACTTTCTGTAAAAATTCTTCCATAGTAATCATTCAACTCTGTCATACCTATTTATTCGAAAATTTTGCTAAATCCCAAAAAATCTTGTAAAATTTTGGTATGAACTATAAAACAATCAAAAACGATGGCATTTGCGAGGTAGAGATTAAAAAATCACACTTTATTTGCCAATTAAAACGTGTTGAAACTGAAGAAGAAGGACGAGAATTTATTACTCAAATCAAAAAAGAACATTACAAAGCAACTCATTCTTGTTCAGCTATGATTATTGGGGAAAATGCTGAAATAAAGCGTTCTAGCGATGACGGTGAGCCAAGTGGAACAGCTGGTGTACCGATGCTAACTGTTTTGGAAAAGCAAGGTTTGACTAATGTTGTCGCTGTTGTCACACGTTATTTTGGTGGCATTAAACTTGGTGCAGGTGGGCTAATCCGTGCTTATGCTGGCAGTGTTGCTAACGCCCTTGAAGAGATTGGTATTGTAGAAGTTAAGGAACAAGAAGGACTTAAATTAACTCTTTCTTACCCACAATACCAAACATTCTCCAATTTCTTACAAGCTGAAAATCTTCAAGAATTTGACACAGAATTTCTAGAAAATGTAACAACTCACATCTACCTTGATCCTGAAAATGTCCAAGAGGTCAGTGACCGCCTTGTTGAATTTTATCAGGGTAAGGTTTCTTTTGAAAAATCTGGTTCAAAAATTGTCGAAGTTGCCTTGTGATAAGATTTCCCTATCACCATGATAAGGATTATATATTTTACAAACAGTCAATTTGAGCATATACTTGACCTATAACTTTTAATTCAAGGAGAATCATTTATGGCAAAAATTTATAACTCAATTACTGAATTAATTGGAAACACTCCTATTATCAAACTTAACAACATTGTTCCTGAAGATGCTGCTGATGTTTACGTCAAAATTGAATCATTTAACCCAGGCTCATCTGTTAAAGACCGTATTGCTCTTCGTATGATTGAAGATGCTGAAAAAGCTGGTACAATCAAACCTGGTGATACAATTGTCGAACCGACATCAGGTAATACAGGTATTGGCCTTGCTTGGGTCGGTGCTGCTAAAGGATACAAAATCATTATTGTAATGCCTGAAACAATGAGCCTTGAACGTCGTAAAATTATCCAAGCTTATGGTGCTGAACTTGTTTTGACACCAGGAAGCGAAGGGATGAAAGGAGCTATCGCTAAAGCCAAAGAAGTTGCTGCAGAGAAAAATGGTTGGGTTCCACTTCAATTTGCTAATCCATCTAACCCAGCTGTTCACGAAGCAACAACAGGTGCTGAAATCATTGAAGCCTTCGGTCCAAAAGGCCTTGATGCTTTCGTAGCTGGTGTTGGTACTGGAGGAACTGTTTCTGGTGTTTCTCACGCTCTTAAAAAAGCAAACTCAGCCATCAAAGTCTATGCTGTTGAAGCAGATGAATCTGCTATTCTTTCTGGTGAAAAACCTGGTCCACACAAAATTCAAGGAATTTCAGCTGGTTTTATCCCAGACACTCTCGATACTAAATCTTATGACGCTGTCATTCGCGTCGCATCAGACGATGCTATTATCACAAGCCGTAATCTTGGTGGAAAAGAAGGATTCCTTGCAGGTATCTCTTCTGGTGCAGCCATTTTTGCAGCTATTGAAAAAGCCAAAGAACTTGGTAAAGGTAAAAAAGTCTTAGCCCTTCTTCCTGACAACGGCGAACGTTACCTTTCAACTTCTCTTTACGACTTTGGTGACTAAAAATTATCAAAACTTCAACAAGGCTACAGTCCTGCTCTAACCTTGTTTGCTTATGATTATGATATAAAAAATGCTGAGCACTTCGCCTCAGCATTTTTTTAATCTTTTGTTAGTAATTCTAGGCTTTCTTTTGTCCATTTTGGTAGATTGTCTGCTAATGGTTGAAAACCAATATTTAAATGACTATTTGAAAAACGATGACGTCTATGAAGGTGATGTTTTTCTTCCTCGAGAGTACGCAATGAAAGACTGGCTTTTTGCGTAAATTCATCAAAATCAACCACTTGTACCAAGACTTTCTCACCAACTTTTAGCAGTTGGTAAATATTTTCAATATAACCTGTTTTAATTTCTGAGATATGAATAAGGCCTGTAGTCCCATTATCCAATGCGACAAAGGCACCATAAGGTTTTATACCTGTTATTGTTCCAGTGATTTTGTCGCCAATTCTCATTAATCTACTACCTCGATTGTTTCAATAACTACATCTTCAACTGGGCGGTCTTGTGCGCCAGTCTCAACGTTTGCAATTTCATCAAGAACTTTGTATGATTCTTCGTCCATGATTTGTCCAAAAACTGTGTGACGACGGTCAAGGTGAGGTGTTCCACCTTTAGCAGCATAAAGTTCTGCGATTGGTTTTGGCCAGCCACCACGTTCTAGTTCTTTTTGAGCGTATGGAATTATGCTATTTTGAACGATAAAGAACTGGCTTCCGTTTGTATTTGGACCAGCATTTGCCATTGAAAGAGCTCCACGAACATTGTAAAGTTCTTCTGAAAATTCATCTTCAAAGCTATCACCATAGATAGATTGTCCACCCATACCAGTACCAGTTGGGTCACCACCTTGAATCATGAATTCAGGAATGATACGGTGGAAGATGATACCGTCATAGTAGCCATCTTTTGACAAAGCAATAAAGTTCGCTACTGTTTTTGGTGCATGATCAGGGAAAAGTTTGATTTTCATGTCACCATGATTTGTTTTAATTGTCGCAACTGGACCTTCAACTGTTGATAAATCAACTTGTGGGAAATTTAATTGTTTTTCTACCAAACCGAGTTTCTCCAAGGCATATAAAATGCCATCTTCTTCTACTGTTTTTGTTACAAAATCTGCTTTTTCTTTGAGTTCAGGCACGGCATTGCCCATAGCAATTTTCAAGCCAACATAATCAAAGATTTCCATATCATTTGGACCATCTCCAAACATCATGGCATTGAGTGGTTTTAAGTTTTGACTTTCTAAAACATGGGCAACCCCTGAAGCTTTAGAAACGCCAACCTTAACAACATCAGATGAGTGTTCGTGCCAAGGTACCAAACGAATTTCATCAGCTAAATCTTCTGGCAATTGTAAGTCAGCATTATTTTCAGCAAATGTCCACATTTGATAAACGTCATTTGTTAAATAAAAATCTGGCTCAACATCACAGATACCATAAATAGGTTTCATCGCATCATCAATCAAGTCACAACGTTTTGACACGGCTGGTTTATCCTTACCAGTAAAGCCGTACTCAATACCTTCTGACTTAGCCCAGTTGACATATTTTTCAACTAAATCACGTGGAAGAGGATCACTAACAATCTCTGCTTCTTTTTTGTCAACAACATATGCTCCATTGATTGTGACAAAATAATCAGGGTTTAAATCACGAATTTCAGGAACAACACCATAGAGAGAGCGTCCTGTCGCAATTCCTGTCATAATGCCTTTTTTTTTCAAACTTTTAAAAACATATTTGATTGATTCTGGCATATAACCTGTGACTTTGACACGTAAGGTATCATCAATATCAAAGAAAACAATTTTTGTCTTCTTAGCCTTGTATTTTGTTTTTACATCCATCTGTATCATTATGGGAAAGGAAATGGTCACTAAAATCTCATTTCCATAAAAGTCCTTAGACTTTTTGCCCCATTTTCCTTTCTAACTTTGAAATCAAAGAAAAGCTATGTTTTTATTATAACATTAATCCTCATCTTGCGGTACTAAATGATGCTTAAAGGCATAGACAACCGCTTGTGTACGGTCATCCACTTCTAGCTTAGCCAAGATATTTGAAACGTGTGTTTTAACGGTTTTTAACGAAATAAACAGTTCATCAGCAATAGTCTGATTATCATAACCTTTGGCTAAAAGTCTTAAAATATCTCGCTCACGCGCTGTCAAATCTTCATGCAATTCAGGTCTTTGATCGTGTGCTTTGATTTTCTTATCGACTTCTGTTTCTATTGCTAGTTCACCACGCGCTACTTTCTGAATAGCATTAAGAATTTCAGCGGCACTAGATGTTTTTAACATATAACCTTTAGCACCTGCTTCAATAACTGGATAGATTTTTTCATTATCAAGATAAGATGTCAGAACAAGGATTTTAGCTTCTTTCCACTCTTTTAAGAGTTTTAAGGTCGCTTCAACACCACTCATTTCAGGCATCACCAAATCCATCACTACGACATCTGGTTTTAAGTCTAAAGCAAGTTTAATTCCGTCAATTCCATTTCCTGCTTCGCCAATAACTTCAACATCTGGTTGCAAGTTAAAAAAACTTTTCAAACCAAGACGCACCATTTCATGATCATCAACTAGGATAACTCTAATTTTCTGGGCCATCTTCTTTCTCCTTGTTTTCTCCCTTAACCAAAGGCAAGCGAATATCCATTGATACTCCTTTTCCTTTTTGGCTTAATAATGTCATTGTCCCTGCCATGTCATCAACACGTTCTTCAATGTTATTCAAGCCATAACTTAAATCATGGCGTTCATCTATATCAAAACCGACACCATTATCAACCATTTTTAATTGCAATTCTGTCTCTGTCTGATTAAGGTAAACTTCTAAACGTGTTGCCCTGGCATGTTTAAGTGTATTGCTGATAAATTCTTGAGCAATTCGAAAAACATTATCCTCAATCTTTTTAGGCAGTTTTCCGATATTTTTCTTATAAACAACTTCTATACTACTCTTATCTGTTAACTCTTTCAAGAGGATGTCAAAACCTTCTGAAAGGGTTTTATTTTCCAGTTCTGTAGGTCTTAAATGTAGCAATAAAATACGCAAATCTTTTTGAGCATTTTGCAACATACTTTCAACAGCTGTTAGCTGAAACTCCAACTGGTCTCTTTCAATTTGATCAAGATTAGCAGATACTCCTGAAAGAATCATCGAAGAAGCAAACAGTTCTTGACTAACCGTGTCATGAAGGTCACGAGCAATACGTTTACGTTCTTGCTCCACAATTTCTTGTCCATTTTGAATACGACTATTCTCAGTATTTTGAAGACTATTTGTTAAGTGTGTCATCTTTTTAGACAAACGTGCTAAATTGGCATTAATCTCTGTATCTTCATCTAAGCAAACCTCTTGATTATTCAAAATACGATGGAGATTTTGGTTAATACTTCGTTTGCTATTATCATCCAAAATAACCCAAAGTAGTAATAACAAAATAGTAACAGCTAAGATAAGGAAGATAATTGAAAAAACAAAACGTTCTCCCATCCAGAAATCTGTTATCAAACTTTTCAAATGCAACTCTAAACTATCTAGGACAACAACAACGATAGAAATGATGATAATACTTGCATAAAGAATCAAAAGTAAAAAATGATGTTTTTTCATTTACGCACCACCTCAACATCTCCTGCTAAAACATTGACAATCACTTTAACTGCTTTCAAACATTCTTCATCTTTAGGATGCCATAATTTCAAAGATTCATTACGCAAATCATATTCTTCAAAATCAAAATAACGGACACTTCCATAAATTGCACTAACATTCAATTTAACCGAAACATCAATAGGAACTAAAATCTTCGTTGGACCGAAAACTTTACGAATAATCACAACATTATCCTTACCTGTTACGATGACACTGCTTAAATCAATAGTGTCACTTCCAGTTAAACGAACCATGTTGATGTCATCAAAGGCATAAAAATCACTATCATGCATATCCGCCCCAATCCATTGATTACGAATTGGTTTTGCTTTCAAGTCTTCCTCACGAAAACGAACCAAAGCAAAGCGATTTTTTTTCTTGACTTGTGAGAAGCGGTTAATAACCACATAAACAACACCAAGTACAACTGCCATGATAATGTAAGGATTTAACATTAAAATCAAAAATAAAAGAACCAATCCTACTGTTAACAATAAATTATTGCGCTTATCTTGATTATAAAAACGTAATGCCAAAAGAATTAAAACTAAAATTAAGATAAAACTCGATAAATTGTTGGCCATAATTGTCATTAAACCCATGACTAATAAAATAGTTTCGACAATGACAAAAAATTGAACTTTCCTCATATCATACCCTTTCTTTTTCTGTATTTTACCAAAAAGAAGCGGAAATTGCTCGATTTTGACTAAAAAAGAACACCCATTTAGGTGTTCTTATAATATCTTATTATTCAACTGATGATGAGTCGGTTTGTGAACTTTCTTCAGTGCTGCTACTGCTACTACTGCTACTGCTGCTACTGCTGCTTAAAGAACTTGACTCACTAGTTTCACTTGTCTCATATGACTCAGAAACAGATTGAGATGGTGCAACTTCTGAAGACTGAGCTTCACTTCTAGCTGAGAAGTAAAGGTTAACCTCTCCTTCAATAGATGCGCCAAAGTAAGGATCTTGTGCCACAACAACTGCAGAGGCAGATGGTGTTTTAACTTGAGAATATCCAGTTGATGAAGTAGCATCTGCTTGGAATACTATAATATGCGAACTTGATAAGCCAAGTGCAGTCAATTCAGCAATTGCATCTTGATAAGTATAACCAATAAGGTTTGGCATAACGATTGCTGCAACCTTGAAAGTAATCTTATCTTCACTAGCAACTTTTGTACCTTTTTCAGGTGTTTGACTAATGATAGTACCACCATCATAGTTAGTGCCTGTTATCCATTCAACATCAATCTTATCACTTGAAATACCGTGTTTATCTTTGAGTTCTTTGATAACTTCTTGATAGTTTTGACCAGTATAATCTTTCATCTTAAAGCCTGATGTTCCTTTTGACACATAAATGTCAACTTTGGCACCTTCTTTCTTAGATGTGCCAGCTTTCGGATTAGTCTCAATAACCTGACCACTTGGAACAGTATCACTATAAATTCCCTTGGTCTTTCCAACTTTAAGTCCTGCTGATGTAAGACTTGTCTTAGCAGCTTGTAAACTTGTTCCAGCTACATCTGGAACGTTGACTGAAGCTGGTGTGCTTAGCGTCAAGTAAGTAAAGATAGCAATTGCAACTACTACGACCGCAAAGAAAATTTTCACTAAAGTACCAAACATACGATGTGATTTTTTCTTCTTCGTTTTCGCTTTTGCAATTTTATTATCCGCAGCTTCACGATTAACTTTAGCTGCTTTTTGTTTTGTCAACAATTGTTCTGTTGTTGAGGGAACAGGTGTTGAAGTTGTTACTTTTGGAAGTGTCTTCGTATTTTCTGTATCTTCAAAGACAAGTTTGCGTTCGCGGCTACGGTTATATGAGAGAGCAGTCATTAAATCACGACTCATTTCAAAAGTTGAGGCGTAGCGATCACTCAAACGTTTTGCAGTTGCTTTAATGACAACATTTTCCAAAGCTTGTGGAACATTTTTATTTTCATCAATGATTGATGGAAGTGGTTTTTGGAAATGTTGAAGAGCAATCGTAACAGCTGAATCACCATCATATGGAATGTGACCAGTCAACATTTCAAACAACATAATCCCCATAGCGTAGATATCACTTTGAACAGTGGCTTTTGAACCACGCGCTTGTTCAGGTGATAAATAGTGTACACTACCAAGCATTGAGTTTGTTTGTGTTAAACTTGTTTCTGCAAAAGCTACAGCGATACCAAAGTCGGTAACTTTAACCGTTCCGTCTTTGGTTAACAAGATATTTTGTGGTTTCAAATCACGGTGAACAATTCCTTGTTGATGAGCCAAAGTCATCGCAGACAAGACTTCTTCCATGATTCTAACAACTTCATTATTAGAAAGAGGGGCGTGGTCTTGAATATATTTTTTCAAGTCCGAGCCATCAACATATTCCATTACTAAGAATTGCTGTCCGTCTTCTTCTCCAATATCACGAATCGAAACGATATTTGGATGGTTTAGCTCTGCCATGGCACGTGCTTCACGTTGGAAACGAGCAACGGCAATTTGATCTGTTTGATAATTAGTTCGAAGGACTTTGATAGCCACTTCTTCATTATCAAGAATTAGATCTTTGGCAAGATAAACATCTGCCATTCCACCCCGTCCGATAGACTTGAGGATCCGATAACGACCAGCAAATAATTTGCCAATCTGAATCATTAAGCTTCCTCACTTTCGGCGTGGATAAGAGCAATGGTGATATTATCAAGACCTCCACGTTCGTTAGCAAGAGTAACTAATTCATTATTTTTATCGTCAAGATTTTTATCTTGGCTCAAAATGCTAACAATTTCGTCATTGGTAATCATGTTTGTTAAACCATCACTGTTAATGATAAGATAATCGTCTTCTTCAAGAACTTGAACCCCTAAATCAGGTTCAACTGGATTAGCTTGTCCAATAGATTGCGTGATAATATTTTTTTGTGGGTGATTAGCAGCTTCTTCTTCTGTCAATTGACCAGCTTTCACTAATTCATTAACAAGAGAATGATCGCTTGTTAACAATTCGTATTCACCATTATGAAGCAAGCCGATGCGTGAATCACCAACGTGAGCAAAGATAACATTGTTATCAACAATCGCTAAAGCTTCAACGGTTGTTCCCATACCTTTATACTCATCGGTTTGACCCAGTTCATAAATTCTTTGATTTTCTGCTTCAAGCGCAGTAATCAGCCAATCACGAATTTGGCTTAATTCTGTAAATTCGGTACTAATCCATTCACGTCCAAGATCAGTAACGGTCATTTCACTAGCAATATTACCAGCACGATGACCTCCCATACCATCTGCTAGGATGACTAAAGTGATACCTTTTTTGTTATCAAATTTATTAATAAAATCCTGATTATTTGAACGTCTTTGTCCGATATCAGTTACAAGTGAAATTTTCATAGTTTTCCTTCTGACTGTGTCAGTTTCCTCCTTGAGATTACAAGATACGTTTAACTTGTCCAATAAAAAACCCGTCTGTCTGATATTGTTCAGGGGTAATCGCAATACAACCATCTCTTACAATATCTTCTTGCGTATGACTCAGTTTTACCTGTTCGAAATTTGGATGAGTTGCTAAAAATTTATTAATAACTTGGAAGTTTTCCTCATCAAAAATCGTACAAGTGCTATAAGTTATTATACCACCTTTGCGCAATGTTTGACAAACGCTATCAAGAATTTGCAATTGAATTTCCTGTAAAGCATTGAAATCTTGATTTTCTTTATTGTACTTAATGTCAGGTTTACGGCGGATAAGACCAATTCCTGAACATGGTGCATCAACTAATATTTTATCAAAAGTGTCTGGTGCAAAATGTTCGTGAACTGTTGTGGCATCCATTTTTTGTGTAGAGATTTTATCAGCCACATGCAGACGTTTAGCATTATCCATTACCAAATCAAGCTTGTGGTCGTATAAATCTAATGCTGTAATATGCCCGCTTGTCAGGTAAGAAGCCATGTGAATCGTTTTTCCACCTGGAGCTGAACAAGCATCTAAGATATTTTCATCGCCCTGAATATTAAGAGTTGGGGCCACCAATTGACTAGATTCATCTTGAATCGTGATATCACCTTTGGCAAAATAGTCTGTTCCAGCAAAGTGACCTGACGTTTTAACCAAACCTACTGGCGATAAAGTAGAGGGTTCTGCGCCTGTTGCAGCTTTAATCTCAGCCAATTTTTCAGGATCTGTCACTCGAATACTTGCCTTATTTCGAATAAACAGACTTTGCATAATAGCTTTTGCACGGTCCTCACCGAATTGGTCAATTAACTTTTTAACCAACCAGACTGGTAAAGAATAAAGAACTGAGTAACATTTGTTTTTACGTTTAATGCTTTCAGGATTTGGGAGCTCATCTTTAGTCAAACGTCGCAAAACCGCATTGACAAATTTTTCAGCACCTTTTTTATTGCCACGATTTTTAGCAATATTAACCGCGTCATTTACTACAGCATGAGCTGGCATCTTGTCAAGATACAATAATTGATAAAGGCTCAGCATCAAAAGATAATAAACCCAAGGATCCAATTTGTCACGGTCTTCGATATAGTGAGCTAAGTACCATTCTAGGGTAATCTTTCGTGCTACTGTACCATAGACGATTTCTGTCACCAAAGACTTATCTTTTTGTGACAACTGAGTCTGTTTAAGTTCCTGATTGAGAGTAATATTTGAATACGCTCCTTCTTCAAAGACATTTTCAAGAACGACTAGCGCTAAGCCGCGTGCTTGTTTCTTCCAATCATTCGCCAATAAGTTCACCTACTTCAAGTTTACGTCCAACACCATTTAAGAAATCCACAACGCTCATGCGTGGTTTCCCTGCTAGTTGAACTGTTTTAAGAGAAATCGCACCGTCTCCAGTTGCCACAACCAAAGTTTCCTTGCCTTTTTCAATGATTTGACCTGGTTGTCCTTGACCTTCTGCCAAGCTTGCTTCATAGATTTTGAATCGTTTGCCATCAAGAAGGGTATGTGCAACAGGCCATGGATACAAACCACGGATGTGATTAAAGACTTCACGCGCTGATTTATTCCAATCGATACGTTCTTCTTCTGGTGTGATATTTGGTGAGAAAGTCGCTTTGCTTTCATCTTGTGGTTCTGGTTTGATGTTTCCAGCAATGTAATCTGGTAATGTTTTCAAAAGCAGATCACATCCTATAACAGCCAGTTTTTCAAACATTGTACCAACATTGTCTTCGTCAGTAATTGGCGTTGATGCTTTAGCAATCATGTCACCAGCATCCATTTTCTTAACCATTTCCATGATTGTCACACCTGCTTCTTTATCACCGTTGATGATGGCGTAGTGAATTGGTGCACCACCACGGTATTTAGGAAGAAGTGAGGCATGCACATTAACTGCGAAATCAACAGAATCAAGCAATTTTGTTGGCAAGAATTGACCAAAAGCGGCTGTTACGATACCATCTGCACCCAAAGTCATAAGCTCAGCCATTTCGTCTGAACCAGACATTTTTTCAGGTTGATAAACTGGTAAATTGTGTGCCAAAGCAACTTCTTTAACAGGTGTCATTTTAATTTCTTTTTTACGACCAACCGCGCGGTCTGGTTGTGTCACAACCGCTAAAACATCATAGTTGGCATCATCTAATAAACCTTCTAGAACAGTCGCTGCAAAATCAGGTGTTCCCATAAAAATTAATTTTGTCATTTTTCTTCCTTTCAAAGGATCTTAGTACTTAAATTTTTCTTTATTATAGCATAGTGAGAGCCTACATAAAATTTTGTGGCTCATGGTCTATTACCAGTCGCAAGTACTTATTTTCAGGTAATTGAGTCATGTCTAAAATCTGATTCAAGACACTTTCTAAATGGTCCTCGAAGCGATATTTAACAATAATTTGATAATGATAAAGATTATGCGTTCTGGCAATCGGCTTAGGTGTTGGACCGAGAATTTTAATTTTGTCAGATAACTGCTGACGCAAAATTTGAAGCAATTCAAAGGACTTCCGCACAACGGTCTGCTCCTCCTTATGTGACAAGGTTAAGCCAACCGTAAAATAATATGGTGGATAAGATAATTGCTTACGAATCCCCATCTCATAAGCATAAAAAGCTTCATAATCTTGCTTTTGAGCTAACTTGATGGCATAATGCTGTGGATTGTAGGTTTGAATTAAGACCTCACCTTCTTTTTCTGCACGACCTGCACGACCTGCAACCTGAGTCAACAATTGAAATGTTCGCTCAGACGATCTAAAATCTGGCAAATTTAGTGATGTATCAGCATTTAAAACCCCTACTAAGGTAACATTTGGAAAATCAAGTCCCTTAGCAATCATCTGTGTTCCTAACAAAATATCAGCTTCATGATTTCCAAATTTATCAAGAATTCGCTGATGCGCTCCTTTTTGTCGTGTGGTATCGACATCCATTCGCAAGATACGAGCTTGTGGGAAAACTTCCGACAATTCATCATAAGCTTTCTGAGTCCCAGTCCCGTAATAACGGATGCTGCGACTATGACAATTTGGGCAAGTATGTGGAATAGCTTTTTCAAAACCACAGTAATGACAATTCATGGTCTTGGTATCCATATGAAGGGTCAAGGAAATGTCACAATTTGGGCACTCATCCACATAGCCACAATCACGGCACATGACAAAACTTGAATAGCCGCGACGATTTAACATAAGGACAACTTGCTCACGTTTTTCTAAACGATCTGCAATTTTTTCCAGTAGATAAGGGGTATAGTTGCTGACTTCCTGCTGACCAACGTAATCACGGAAATCAACAATATCAACTTTTGGAATCTTAGCCAAAGGATTGGCACGGTGAGTCAATTGTAAGAACTGATAAACATTACGACTAGCACGAGCACGGCTCTCAATGCTTGGCGTTGCAGACCCCATTAACAAAACGGCCTTATGATATTTTGCACGAAGCAAAGCCACATCACGCGCATGGTAACGCGGATTCGATTCTTGCTTGTAAGTTGCCTCATGCTCTTCGTCGATGATAATTGCGCCAATATTTTCCATTGGAACAAAAATAGCAGATCTAGCACCTACGACAACGCGAGCTTGACTAGATTTTATCTTTCGCCACTCATCAAATTTTTCACCATCAGACAAAGCCGAGTGCATAATTGCCACTTGCTTACCAAAACGTGAAATAAAGCGGTTAGTCATCTGAGGCGTCAAAGAAATCTCAGGCACCAAAACAATCGCTGTTTTACCAAGTTTTAAGACTTTATCAATAATGTGCAAATACACTTCAGTCTTACCTGAGCCAGTCACTCCTTCTAACAAGAAAGGTTTAGATTCTTTGCCAATTTGACTAGTCACCTTTTCAACCACAGCAGCTTGTTCTGCATTTAACTCAAGAAAATCCGTCGTTGCAACGTCAAAATAAGCATCCGAACGTTTCTTCTCTTTTTCTAAAATGGTTAGCAGATGATTTTCCACAAAGAATTTGACAACATCACGTGAAAAGAGCTGGTACAAGTCTACCAATTTTCCTGTTTCAGGATGCTCAAGCAAGTAATCACGTAACATCAAACGCTTCTTAGCTCTTGCTGAAATCTCTGCTTGAGCTAACTGTTCAGAAGCAACCTGATAGAATTTCTCAGTTTTGATATTTTTCTTATCTTTAGCAAGATAATCAACCGAAATTTTTTCTGCTTGAACCAACCTGGCAACTTTTTTAGCTTCTTCATCAGATAAATTTGAGTGAAGCCTGCTATCTTTATCACCAAATAAAGCTAAGCGTTCTTCATCAGACAGCTTATCTGTCGGCATCAAACGTTTATCGTATGTTGAATTGAGCAAATTAGGAATCATTGATTTCAAGATTGAAATCTTATAAGAAAAAACAGTATGACGCATTTGATCTGCTAAAGTAAGCTGTTCTTCATTCAAAACTGGTTCAAAATCCAATACCTCGCTAATAGCCTTAAGCTCACTGATATCACTGTCTAAGCTTTCAGAAAAGCCGACAACAAATCCCTGCAAAAGACGATTGCCGTGACCAAAAGGAACATGCACCCGTGAACCTAACATCACTTGATTTTGCATGTCTTCTGGCACGAGATATGAGAAAGGCTTATCGGTCTGCATTAATGGCACATCAACAATGACCTGAGCGATTTTTGTCATAACTATCCTTTCTAAATAGACTCAAAAAATATCCTAACGAAAAAAAGAATAATCATCATGATAAGTAAACTTTAAAACACTTGTTTACTTTATCACAATGATTTATTACAAGAAAAATCTAAGATAAAATACCTTAGATTTTTTCTCCTTCTTCTTTTTCTTTAGCGATTTGTTCTTTGATTTTACGTTCTTCTTCTTCTTTCGCCAAGCGTTCTGCCTCGATACGAGCATGCACAGCAGCACGTTTTGCTTCTGGATCTGGGTGGATCACAACGTTACCAGATTCAATTTCTTCAAGAGCTTGCAAAGTAGCTTTTACTGATTTGAATTCTTGAGTTGGTTTTGCACCAGCTTCAAGTTCGTGAGCACGTTTTGCTTGAAGAATACAAAGTGAGTATTTTGATGGCACTTTATCAAGCAAAGTGTCAATAGAAGGTTTTAACATCATAGCTTTTTTCTCTCTTCTCTCTTTTAGTCAATACCTTTAATCATGTCATTATACCGTCCAATAACACGATCAACACGGAAATGTTCTGCTTCAATGATACGTTTAACGCGTTCAGCTGCCAAAGGCACTTCATCATTAACAACAGCATAATCGTATTCGCGCATCAAAGCAATCTCTTCTTTAGCACGTTCGATACGTTGGCGGATAACTTCTTCGCTATCAGTACCACGTCCAACCAAACGATCTTTTAATTCGTCCAAATCTGGTGGAGTCAAGAAAATGAAGACACCGTCTGGAACTTTTTTCTTAACTTGAAGAGCCCCTTGAACTTCGATTTCAAGGAATACGTCGATTCCTTTATCGAGTGTTTCATTAACGTAAGTCAGTGGTGTGCCGTAGTAGTTGCCTACATATTCAGCATATTCCAACATTTGACCATTTTTAATAAGCTCTTCAAACTCTTCACGAGTTCGAAAGAAATAATCAACGCTATCAACTTCTCCTGGACGCTTTTGGCGCGTTGTCATAGAAACAGAATACTCAAATTTATGATCAGGTGTTGAAAAAATTTCTTGGCGAACTGTTCCCTTACCAACCCCAGAAGGTCCTGAGAAAACAATTAACAAACCACGTTCGGTCATGCCACTCTCCTTATTATAGACTACAAGTTAAGACTTGCTTTTTATCAATTAGACTACAATCTAGTATATCAAAGATAAGGCTATATTTCAAGGAAATTTACAAGCTGCTTCACATTAAAAAGAAGCACGTCTAAAACGTACTCCTTCTTGTTTATTTTTATTATTTTGCGTAATCGACTGCACGTAGTTCACGAATAACTGTAACTTTAATATTACCAGGGTAATCAAGGTTATTTTCAATTTTTTCACGAACTTTGTGTGCGATGATTGTTACCTCATCATCGGAAATTTTATTTGGTTGCACCATGATACGAATTTCGCGTCCAGCTTGCAAGGCATAGCTGTTTTGAACGCCATCGAAGCTCTTGGCAATTTCTTCCAAATCACGTAGACGTTTGATGTAGTTTTCCATAGACTCATTACGAGCACCTGGACGAGCTGAGCTAAGAGCATCAGCAGCTGCCACGATAACAGCAATGACACTTTCAGGTTCTACATCGCCGTGGTGACTTGCAATTGCGTTAACCACGATTGGGTTTTCTTTGTACTTACGAGCAAATTCTGCACCAATCTCAACGTGGCTACCTTCGACTTCACGATCAATGGCTTTACCCATATCATGCAAGAATCCTGCACGACGAGCAAGCATAACGTTTTCGCCAAGTTCACTAGCAAGAATACCAGCCATCTTACCAACTTCAACTGAGTGGCGAAGAACATTTTGACCATATGACGTTCTAAATTGCAAACGTCCCATAATTTTAATTAAATCAGGATGCAAGTTTACTGCACCGATTTCAAAAGCAGCAGCTTCACCATATTCACGAATACGGTTATCCATTTCCAAACGGTTCTTTTCAACCAATTCTTCAATACGTGCTGGGTGAATACGACCATCTTGGATTAAAGCCTCTAGGGTCATGCGAGCAATTTCGCGACGGATTGGATCGAATCCTGAAAGAACGACCACTTCAGGAGTGTCATCAATGATGACATCAATCCCTGTTAAGCTTTCAAGAGTACGAATGTTACGTCCTTCACGACCAATAATACGACCTTTCATGCTATCATCAGGAAGATGAACGGTTGTAATGGTTTGCTCAGTAACGTATTCACCAGCCATTCGTTGCATGGCTTGAGCGAGAATGTTTTTAGCGAGCTTGTTAGACCTATCGCGGACCTCACGTTCAGCATCTTTAATACGAGTAGCAATTTCATGCGTTAAATTAGTTTCAGTTTCTGTCAAAATAATTTCACGCGCTTCTGCAATCGTCATCAAAGCCACACGTTCTAGTTCAGCTTTTTTCTGTTCTTCGAGTTCTCCGATTTGTTTTTCACGCTCATTAATGTGTCTAGATTTATCGGTTAGACTTTGTTCTTTACTATCCAACACTTTTTCTTTGCTGGTTAGATTTTCATCCTTGCGATCAAGAGAAGACGCTCGTTCTGTCAAACGAGTCTCCATTTGTTTTAACTCTTGTCTTTCAGATTTAAATTCTTTTTCAATCTCTTCTCGATATTTTCTAGCCTCTTCTTTTGCTTCGATCAGTAATTCTTTGCGATGAGCTTTCGTTTCTCGCTCAGCTGATTTTCTAATGTGCTCAGCTTCTAATTCAGCCTTGCCACGTAGATTCACAGCATCCTGTTCTGCATTTAAAAGAGTGAGTTCTGCAGCTTCTTTCGCAGACTTAAGTCTGATGGAAATCAGTGCATAACCAACTATCAAACCAATGAGGGCAAAAACAACCAAGATAATAATATTTGCCATGTTTTTACCTCAATAAAAATTTTAGATTTCATCTATAGAAAGCTACTTTCAAGTTTACCATAAATCGAGTTTTTTCACAATTTAAAATTGTAAAGCGTTTTACTAAAATTTATGATATGATTATTAGAGGAACAAAAAAGGAGTCTATTATGTCTAAAAAAGAAGTAACTGTAGAAAGTTTCGAACTTGACCATACAATTGTTAAAGCACCTTATGTCCGTCTTATTTCTGAAGAAGTTGGTCCTAAAGGTGATGTGATTACAAACTTTGATATTCGTCTTGTTCAACCAAATGAAAATGCTATCCCAACTGCTGGGTTACACACAATCGAACACTTGCTTGCTAAACTTATCCGTGAACGCATCGACGGAATGATTGACTGTTCACCATTTGGCTGCCGTACTGGTTTCCACTTGATTATGTGGGGCAAACACAACACCACTGAAATTGCCAAAGTTATCAAATCAAGTTTAGAAGAAATCGCTACTGTAACATCATGGGATGACGTTCCAGGTACTACTATCGAGTCTTGTGGTAACTATAAAGACCACAGTCTATTTACAGCAAAAGAATGGGCAAAACTTATTCTTAAAGATGGTATCTCAGACGATCCATTTGAACGTCACGTTATCTAAAACTTTTAAGTCAGCTATCTGCTGGCTTTTTTACACCAAAAAGGACAGAGAAATGATTTTCCCTGTCTTTTTTGATTTATAGATGGATTAATGGAATTGCATACCACCATCCACAATAATGGTTTGTCCAGTGATATAATCAGAATCAGGTCCTGCTAGGAAGCTAACAGCCTTAGCCACATCTTCTGGTTCAGATAAACGTTTTAGGGTAATATCTTTAGCAAAAGTTTGCATGCCCCATTCATCATCTTTACCAGCATTTTTACCAACTTCATGAGCAATATCAAACATCATCGGTGTTTTAACAATACCTGGTGCATAGGCGTTTACTGTAATACCATAATCTGCCAAATCACGCGCTAGGGTTTGTGTGATACCACGAATAGCAAATTTGCTACCACCATAAATCGTTAGATTTGGATTCCCAACGACACCAGCTTGTGAAGAAGCATTGATAATTTTACCGCCATGACCTAATTTTTTAAACTCAGCTAAAGCTGCTTGAGCACCCCAGATAGTACCACCGACATTAATGGCAAAAGTGCGTTCGAAGACTTCTTCTGTGATAGTATCTAAGGGCGTTGTCGGCGCAACACCTGCGTTATTAACAACTACCGACAATTCTCCGAAATGCTCAACAACTTGTGCAAATGCCTTAGCAACTTCTTCGCGTTTAGAAACATCTGCTACAACAGCATAAGCATCCTGTGGCGACAGTTCTTGAACAGTTTTCTCAGCTGTTTCTTGATTATAATCCAAGATTCCAATCTTAAATCCATCTGCGTGAAGACGTTTTGCAATAGCAAAGCCAATTCCTTGACCTGCACCAGTAACAATGGCTACTTTTACCATAAATATCACCCCTTAATCTTTAAGTTAGATCGATTATAGCGCTTACAAAAATCACTGTCAAACTTTTTGAATCTTTTCACAAAATTTTTCATTACTTTAAAAATGCAAACAAAAAAGGCGCCCTATTTCTAGGAATCGCCTTTAAAAATTAATAATCCAAAGCGTCAGAGTGACCTGAACCATTACCTACAAAATAACCTGTTTTACAGTTAATTGAGAAGAGGTAAGTTCCGTCTTTTCTAAACATGTTGTAGTAACCATTACCATTGATAATATTAACTTTTTCAAGAATATAATCATTTCCAGAGAAATAACCACGAGCTTGTGATGTTGAAACGATTTTTTCAAGTACACCATCACTAAATATCCAAGCTGGATTATTTGAATCAGCAATCGCTGAGTCGTTATAAGGAACACGACTCTTATCACGTTGAAGGTTTGAATTATCAGAAGCTGGTGCTGCTGGCTTAGCTTCAGCTGCTTTATCATTGCTTTCTGTCTGGCTGGCAGAGTTAGCAGTTGCTTGCGCCTGGCTACTTGATTGTGCTTTAGCTGCTAATTGATTTTTACCATCAGTAATCACTGATTGCAATAAATTATCCAAGTTAGCGTCACCCGTATTCAAAACATCACTAGATAAGCTATCGAATTTGGCATCAGCTTTAACCGTTCCTGAAACTTTCTTACCATCAACAATAACATCTTTTTCAAACAAAGCGTTGATTGCTTTAATAGCTGTAATGTGAGCTGCTACAGTATCGTATTGTTTTTTAGCAGCATCATAAAAGTCAGTACCTTTTAGGTCATCCAATTTTTCTTTTAGGACAGAAATCTTGTCAAATTCACTATTTTTCAACTTCGTTTTAGTATCATCAGTGAACAAAGCTGCATAAGCATCATCAAATACTTTTTTGGCTTTTTTAGCTGCACTTGAACTTGATGTCGTTTTTTTCTGGCTTGATGAAGTTGATGAGCTAGCTACTGTAGTTGTTGAATCTTTAGTGTAGTGTAGCACATAGCCTGCACCAAAAATAGCGACAACAAGAACTGCTAAACCACCAATGATAACACGTTTCTTCTTAGATGTTGGCTTATTATCATCAGCTGAGAGAGCAATCGAAGTTGCTTCTTTTTCGGCTTCTTTAACCTCTTCAGCAGGAATTGCTACAGGGGCTTCTTTTGGTTCTTCAACAGCAGCTACAGCTTCTTCAACTTTCGGAGTAGTTGCTTCTACTTCTTTTGCAGCTTCTTTTTCTGCGTCAACAGTTTCTGCTTGTTCAGGCTCAGTCTCAACCTCTTTAACTTCAGCCGCTTCAACAACTGGTTCAACTACATCTTCTGATTTAGGTTCAACAGTTTCCTCAAAAACATCCTTGCTAACAATTCCGCTATTAACAAGCTCTTCACGTTGTTTTTTAATAAAGTTATCCAAAGCTTTTGTATCTAAATCTTCGAAATCAGATAATTTTGTTTCAAATTTTTGCGATGTTACTTCATCTCGGTGCTGTTTAATATACTTATCTAAAACGCCATCAGACTCAGTAATTCCAGCTTTCATTTCAGAACCTTTTCGAACAGCTTCTTCAATGGTTAGATTTTTAACATCTTCAAAGTTAAGCCCATCTTTTTCTTCAGAAGATGGCATGTCTTTTTTTTCTGACACGTTCTGGTCACCTCTCTAAATAAAATCTCAACTGCTTAACGATGTTGTTAAGCGCACTTTTCCTTACTTTTCTTTTGCTTGCGTGATAGCAGAGCGTTTAACACGTTCACCGTAAAATTGGTACAAATCAACTCTAAGAGTACCATTATACAATTTACGTTTTTTATCAGCTTGTGTCCCGTATTTTCGTTCAAACTGTTCATCGCTGGTCAGAATAAATTTACTCCATGTTTTAAGTGGTGCAAAGGTCTGTCCCATCTCATTATACAAGATATCGACTGCTTTGTCATCAAGCAATCGCTCACCGTAAGGTGGGTTAGAAATGATAACACCGTTGATTTTATCAGTTTTCAGGTCTTGAAGACGCATTTGTTTCAATTTGATGACATCACCAAGTCCTGCTTCTTCTGCATTTTTCTTAGCAATTTCAATCATACGACCATCAATATCAAATCCTGAAATGTCAAGCTCGATATCGTAATTAGCTTTTTCTTCAGCCTCATCGCGAACTTTTTGAACCAAATCAGGATCTACCCAATTCCACTCTTCAAAGGCGAAATCACGGTTAAAACCAGGTGCGATGTTCATCCCAATCATAGTAGCTTCAATACAGAATGTTCCAGAACCGCATGTTGGATCGATAAATGGTTTATCTGGGTACCAGTTTGACAACTCGATAATAGCAGCTGCCATATTTTCTTTAATCGGAGCGCCACCTTTTGCCACACGGTAACCACGTTTAAAGAGACTAGCACCAGTGGTATCAATCATAACGGTTACTTTATCTTTCAAAATAAATACTTCAATTCTGAACTCAGCACCATTTTCTTGCAAAGGAACACCATCTGGACGGTGGTAAACTTTTTGAAGTTTTTTTACAACTGCTTTTTTACTGATGGCTTGAACACTCGGCTCATTGTGCAATTTTGATTTGACACATTTTGCTTTTGAAATTGGGAATTTAGCACCTAAAGGCAAATAATTTTCCCAATCTAATTTGTAAACTCCTTGGAATAATTCTTCAAAGGTACGTGCTGGAAATTCCCCAACAACAATTTTGACACGGTCTGCCGCACGTAGCCAAAGGTTTGTTGTAATAATCGTTCTAATATCCCCTTGAAAACGTACTTTACCATTTTCAACTTGGCAATCAATCCCTAAATCACGGATTTCGCGCCCAACAACAGCTTCAAGCCCTGCAGCTGCAGTTGCCACTAAATTAAATGTTTTTTTCATTCACACATTCCTATTTCATCAAAATACTTATCTATAAGTTTAACACGTTTTACTGGCTTATAGCTAGTAAAAATCAATTAATTTTCAAATACCAAATCAAGCTTCGATTTAGTATTAAAATACAAAAATAAAAGCTAGCCTAAGCTAGCTAGATACCTATATGCAATTTTCTATAAGCCATGTTCTGTTCCAGAGATAACTAGGTCTTATCTCCTTCGATAATCATCTGTCTACTGTTTCCAGTCAGGATAGATCGTTCGGATTCCTACTATCCCGTGCCCCTACCAAAGTTTGGGTTGCTAGCTTGAGGGGTTTACCGCGTTCCACTTCCCGAGTTTCCTCAAGAACTACGTCACTGTGGCACTTTTCAGAGCTATTTAGGCATATCAAAGACTTAGCCATTTCACTCGCCGTAACATCAAAAGATGTCCCTAGGCTTATTAATTCACCTAGCACAAACACTACCGGCATCACAGCCAGTGCTAGCATGGACTTTCCTCATGGTATTAGAATACCACGCGATTATCCAAAAATTGCAATTTATCTTTCTTACCTTCGTAAAGGAAGATAAGTCACATACAAATTCATTTAATAACTTTGTCGAAACCGACTAAAAAGTTATTATTCAGTGATTTGTTTACCAAAAACTTCTTTTTCCAAACGACTAATACGTTTCAAAATATCGAAGTTTGTTGCAGTTTGAGCAACACGTGCATGCTCAGCCTGTGGAACAACATAAGAAGTTGCTGGTGCTGCTTTTGGTTTAGCAGCCAATTCTTGTTTTAATTTTTCATTTTCAGCTCGTAGTTCTTGAATTTGAGAAATATAAGATTCGTAATCTTTGATAACATCATCAAGGAACTCATCTACTTCTTTTTTATCGTAACCACGCATACTGGTTTTGAATTCTTGTTCAAAAATGTCCTTAGGACTAAAAATAATACTTGCCATTCTATCTCTCTCCAAACAAAACTATTCTAGTTAACCTTAGAATATGAAAAACGTCATATCAAGATATATGTTACAGAAAATTTAGTGAAAAATCAAGCATTTACCTTTAAATCATTATTAAAAATTTATTACCAATCTTCAAGAAATTCATTAAGGCGATCAAAGGTTAAATACTGGATAGGATAGTCACCTTTTTCTCGCATGACTTCTACCAGATATTTCAAATTTGTTTCATTTTCAGGATCATAAAAAAGGTAAGTGCCATTCGTATTATCTACTAAAAATTGATTGTAGTTTCGAAACTGACTTGGATTTTCATACTCTTTATAAGAATACTTCACAAAATCCACCTGTTTGAACTCACTCAATTTGACTTGATTGGATTCGTTCCAATTATGACCATGATTTTCAAAAGTAAAAATAGTAGCAATACCAAAATCATACTCCTCTTGGAGCTCTTTTGCAACCTGCAACGCCCAATATTCAAATCCAAGATTTCCCATAAAGATTAACCAATCAACTCCTTCATCAAAATAACGAATCAAATCATGCCTAATCGCCTTCTTGATAATCTCGATTCGTTGGTCTTTTTCTTGAAAAATACCAAGTTCAAAACTCTTATAGCCCGTGACGAGAATTGCAGTCATATTCTGTTTCCTTTCTAAAAATATGTTATAATAGTAGTGCTTATATTGACTTAAGCATGAATGTTAGGAGTTTTATGGTTAATTACCCTCATCATCTTATTCGAAAACAAGCAGCCCCAGCTTCTAGGAAGAACACAAAATCAACGATTAACTTTGCTAATCGTGGGATGAGTTTTGAAGCAGCAATCAATGAAACTAATAATTACTACTTATCTCGAGATATTGCTGTTATTCACAAAAAACCAACCCCAATTCAAATTGTAAAAGTTGATTATCCTAAAAGAAGCCGTGCAAAAATTGTAGAAGCTTACTTTCGTCAAGCATCAACAACCGATTATTCTGGCGTTTATAAAGGTCGCTATATTGACTTTGAAGCTAAAGAAACTCGGCAAAAGACATCTATGCCACTTAAAAATTTTCATGCCCACCAGATTGAGCACATGGAACATGTCTTAAAGCAAGATGGGATTTGCTTTGTATTACTTCATTTTTCAACAATTAAGGAAACTTATTATTTACCTGCTAGTGCTTTAGTGGACTTTTACCAAATTAATCTCGGCACCAAATCCATGCCACTTGATTATATCAGAAAAAATGGATATATGGTGACGACAAGTTCACTCCCTCAGGTTCCTTATTTGGATATTATCGATCAAAAAATTTTAGGCGGTGATCACAATTAAAAAGAAAACAACAAAACACAAACGATCAAATAAACCCACATCCAACAAGGCAGCCATTAAGGTACTTAGATATGCCTTAATCACTATAATGTCATTAATTGTTGCTGGTTTTGTCATTGGTGGATTAGTTTTTGCTTTTTATGTTAGCAGCACTCCTAAGCTAACAGCTAGCAAACTATCATCTACCAACTCAAGTTTGATTTATGATTCTAACGGCTCACTAATCGCTGACTTAGGTTCTGAAAAACGCGAAAGCGTCTCAGCAAACAGTATTCCACTAAACTTGGTTAATGCCATTACATCAATCGAAGATAAACGTTTCTTCAAGCACCGTGGTATCGATGTTTACCGTATTCTAGGTGCTGCGTTAAATAACTTTACAAGTTCGAGCACTCAAGGTGGATCAACACTTGACCAACAGCTAATCAAATTGGCTTACTTCTCAACAAATGAATCAGACCAAACTTTGAAACGTAAAGCTCAAGAAGCCTGGCTTGCACTCCAAATGGAACGTAAGTACACTAAAGAAGAAATTTTAACTTTCTACATCAATAAAGTGTACATGGGTAATGGTAACTACGGAATGCTAACAGCAGCTAAGTCATACTACGGTAAAGACTTGAAAGATTTGTCTATCGCTCAATTGGCTTTACTTGCAGGTATTCCTCAAGCTCCTAGTCAATACGACCCTTACACAAATCCAGAAGCTGCACAAAACCGTCGTGACACAGTTCTTTCTGAAATGTACGAAGATGGTAACATTACTAAATCTGAATATGATACTGCTGTTGCCACACCGGTTACAGATGGTCTACAAACTCTTACAGAGTCTACAAGCTACGCACCTTACCTTGATAACTACATTAAAGAAGTCATCCAAGAAGTTAGCGATAAGACAGGTCAAAACATCTACTCAGCTGGTCTAAAAGTTTACACAAACGTAGATACTGATGTTCAAAAATATCTATGGGATGTCTACAACACAGACTATTACGTAACATATCCTGACTCTGATTTACAAGTCGCCTCAACAATCGTTGATGTTCAAACAGGTAAAGTTATCGCCCAACTTGGTTCACGTAATCAAGACACAACTGTTTCACTCGGAACTAACCAAGCAGTTCTTACAGACCGCGACTGGGGTTCTACAATGAAACCTATCACAGATTATGCTCCAGCCATTGAACACGGTATTTATACAAGCACTTCTGACATTACTAGCGATAGTAAAGCTTATTGGCCTGGTACTTCTACCCAAATTTATAACTGGGACCGAAAATACTATGGCAATATGACAATCCAAACAGCTATCCAACAATCACGTAACGTTCCTGCTGTTAAAGCACTCGAATCTGTTGGTTTAAACAAAGCTAAATCATTCTTAGAAGGTCTTGGTATTTATTACCCACAACTTTACTACTCAAATGCTATCTCAAGTTCAACAAGTGATTCCGATGAGAAATACGGAGCAAGCAGCGAGAAAATGGCTTCTGCTTATGCCGCATTCGCTAACGGAGGAATTTACTACGAACCTCAATATGTCAACAAAGTTGAATTCAACGACGGCACAAGCAAAACATTTGATACATCTGGTAGCCGTGCAATGAAAGAAACAACAGCATATTTGATGACATCAATGCTTAAAACAGTACTAACTTATGGTACTGGTACTGAAGCTGCTATCTCAGGTGTTTATCAAGCTGGTAAGACTGGTACTTCAAACTACTCAGACGATGAACTTGCTGAAATCGAAGAATCAACTGGTATTTACAATAGTGTTGTTGGTACAATGGCACCTGATGAAATGTTTGTTGGTTACACTTCTCAATATTCAATGGCCGTTTGGACAGGTTATAAAAACCGCATGACTCCAATCTACGGCAATGGTTTGAATGTTGCAGCTGATGTTTACAAAGCTATGCAAAGCTATCTTAATGAACAATATGGTAGTGGTAGCGAAGACTTTGAAGTTCCCAAAGGTGTTTATACAAGTGGTGGCTATGCTTACCTAAGTGGCTCAAGCAAATACACTTACTCACCATCATCAACTTCAGTCTACAGCAACATCTACGGTTCAAACTCTTCAGAAGAATCTTCATCTAGCCAATCATCTAGTGAAGAAAGTTCTTCATCACAAGAAAGTTCTTCATCACAAGAAAGTTCTTCATCACAAGAAAGTCAAACTTCTGAAACAGAAACAGCTACAGAAAATAACGCTGACTCAAGCAGCACTGAAACTAGTAACTAGTCCTTAAATTAAAAACTCCTCTGAATAATCAGAGGAGTTTTCTTATCTCTAAAAAAAGTATCAATAGCTAAAACTACTGATACTTTTTGTTTTATTTACTTGCAAGTGCTCCCATTGGATCCCATGGTGCAAGAATGATTGGTTCAGCTTCATAAGCTGCACGTTCTTCTGCTGTCAAGAATTCTTTACGTACCACGATTTGGTATGTGAATTCATCCATCCAAGCATCAGAAGCAACAAAGTAACCTTTATTACCAACTTTATCTCCCCATGAATTTTCGACTTTCCATTTAAGAGATTTGCCGTTTTCATCCAAGTCAACACCTGTAAGAACCATAGCATGTGTCATCAAGCTTTCGCTGTAATCAAGACGTCCAGCTTTGTCTTGTGTGAAATTGATATCCATTGCAGTATCAAAATCATAAACATTTGTTGCCATGATACCTTTTTGACGGTCTGAAATCTGACCAACATCAGAACCAAACCAAACTGTTTCACCAGCTTGCATTTGGGCGATAGCCAATTCTTTGAAACGTTTCATATCAAGGTTGATGTAGCGAACGTCACGGCTACCAACAACGTTACCAAGCATTTCAACTGTATATGATTTACCATAAGGCTTATCAGCTGTTGGAGCATTGATGACTGATACGTATTCAGAAAGATCTAAACCAACGTATTTTTTGAAGAATTCTTGTGGTGTGATATTTTTATCTGAATGATAGCTATTATCTTTATCACGGTAAGCAAAATCAAATGTACGCGGTGGCAATCCAAGATTAATAGCTAAGAAATTGAAGACTTCTTGAAGAAGTTCTTCTTTTTTAGCTTGAACAGCTTTTTCATCTGCACCCGCTGCAATAGCTTCACGCAAAATTTGAGCATCTTGACGCAATAGTTTGTTAAGGTATTGATTCAATTCACGGCTATTGCTTGATGAAATTGATTCTGGGTATGCTACTTTTGGTACAACACCGTATTTTTCAAAAAGTGCAACAACCATATCCCATTGACCACCGTCTTGTTGTGGAACATCAAGTAAGAATTTTACTTTACGGCTACCAAGTTCTTGGTCAGCAGTCGCAATCACTTGTTCTAAGAACCAGTTTGATTTTTCGTATTTATCCCAGAAAAATGTGTGTGCTTGAGAAAGCTCAAAGTCTTCCAAGTTAAGGTCTGAAATCATTTTATGACGGAAAGTGTTAAGAGCTGCGAACATCCAGCAACGACCTGATGCTTTTTGGTTGGCAACTTTATCTTTTGTTAAATCAATTGAAAAAGCATGGTCATTTTCCATTTCACTTTGACGTGTTTCAAGTGATTTTAACAATCCATTGTGAGTTACAGCATTTTCAACAGCACGTAATTTGCTATCAGCTTGAAAATCAGCAAATAGCTTATCAGTAAATGTTGATGATAATTCTGACATAATTCCTCCTATAATGTGGCTAAGTTTTCATGTAATATTTTCTGACTTAACCTAACTTAACTTAACTTAACTAATAACCATTATAGCGCTTATTAAGCATTTTTCAAGAGAAATTGTAGAACTTTTTGAAACTTTCAAAAAAATATGTAAACTTTCATAATAATACGTGTTAGAATTTTCAAACAGTAATACCAAAACCAAACAAAAAAGCCCAAATAGGGCTTTTGATTTTGAAATTTATTTCCAGAAATCGTCAAATACTGTGATTGGCAAGTGACGTTTGTGTTCTGTTTTATTCCACCAGTTTTCGATTTTAGCTTGTGCTTCTGCTGAAACTGTTTTACCTTCAAGATAATCATCGATATCGTTGTAAGTAACACCTAGTGCTACTTCATCAGCGATACCTGGACGGTTTTCTTCTAAGTCAGCTGTTGGAATTTTTTCGTAGATAGCTGGGTCAGCACCAAGTTCTGCCAATAATTGTTTACCTTGACGTTTGTTAAGGCGGTAAAGTGGAATTACGTCAGCACCACCATCACCAAATTTTGTAAAGAATCCAGTGATATTTTCTGCAGCATGGTCAGTACCGATAACAGCACCGCTATTTGCACCTGCTACAGCATATTGAGTAATCATACGTTGACGAGCTTTGATGTTACCTTTGTTAAAGTCAGAAACGTCAATACCAGCTTTTTCAAGTTCATGAACTTGGCCATCAACCGCTTCTTTGATGTTTACAGCAATGCTAACATCTGGTTTGATGAATTTAAGTGCACGTTGTGCATCTTTTTCATCAGCTTGAACACCGTATGGCAAACGAACTGCGATGAATTTGTAGCTGTCATCACCAGTTTCCGCACGCAATTCTTCCATAGCGATTTGTGCTAAACGTCCTGCCAAGCTTGAATCTTGACCACCAGAAATACCAAGCACATAAGATTTCAAGAAATAGTGTTTTTTCATGTAAGCTTTTAAGAAATCAACAGATACACGAATTTCTTCTTTAGGATCAATACTTGGTTTAACACCTAATTCTGCAATGATTTTTTCTTGTAATGTCATTACTTCACTTCTCCTTTTTGTTGAGCTTCTTTGCGAATACGGTCGATAAGATCCATTTTGTTTTGCCAAACTTCTTGTGACAAATCAACTGGATAATCTTGTGGGTTAAGTAGACGTTTGTATTCGTCCCAAAGTTTGTCGTATTCTTTGCGGGCATAATCTTGGATTTCAGCAAGTGTTGGTAAATGGTAAACCAATTCACCTTTATCAAAGATATCAACAAGAAGAGGAACAGCTTCAAAATCTTTTACTGTTTTATTGATGTAAGTGTATGTTGGGTGGAACATGTAAACTTCATCAAGTTGGTTAACGTCTGTATCAGTGAAAGTGATGTAATCACCTTCTGTTTTATTTCTTTCGCGACTTGTGATGCGCCAAACTTGTTTTTTACCTGGTGTAGACACTTTTTCAGCGTTATTTGACAACTTGATTGTATCTTGCATCACACCATTTTCATCTTCGATTGAGACAATTTTGTAAACAGCACCAAGAGCTGGTTGGTCATAAGCTGTGATAAGTTTTGTACCAACACCCCAAACGTCAATTTTGGCTTTTTGCATCTTAAGGTTAAGAATGGTATTTTCATCCAAATCATTTGAAGCGTAGATTTTAGCATCTGGGTAACCTGCAGCATCCAATTGTTCGCGGATTTTTTTAGACAAGTAAGCCATATCACCAGAGTCAATACGAACTCCAAGAAAGTTAATCTTGTCACCAAGTTCATTGGCTACACGAATAGCTGCTGGAACACCCAAACGAAGTGTATCATAAGTATCAACCAAAAAGACGCAATCTTTGTGAGTGCCTGCGTAAGCCATGAATGCTTCGTAGTCATCACCGTAAGCTTGAACAAGAGCGTGTGCATGTGTTCCTGACACTGGAATATCAAACATTTTACCAGCACGAACATTTGATGTAGCATTAGCACCACCGATTACAGCAGCACGTGTTCCCCAAATTGCTGCATCCATTTCTTGGGCACGACGGCTACCAAATTCTAGCAATGGTTCATCATTAATAACTGAGCGGATACGAGCAGCTTTTGTGGCAATCAATGTTTGGAAGTTTACGATGTTAAGCAAAGCTGTTTCAACCAATTGACATTGTGCCAAAGGTCCTTCCACTTGGACGATTGGTTCATTAGCGAAAACAAGGTCACCTTCTTGAGCTGAACGAATGGTTAATTCTAATTTAAAATCTTTCAAATAAGCGATGAAGTCAGCTGGATAACCTAAATCTTCTAAGTAAGTAATATCTGTTTCTGTAAAACGAAGGTTTTTAAGGTATTCAACCATACGTTGCAAACCAGCAAAAACAGCATAGCCATTTGAAAATGGTTCTTTACGGAAAAAGACTTCAAAGACCGCTTTGCGGTTGTGAATGCCTTTATCGAAATAAACCTGCATCATGTTAATTTGATACAAATCTGTGTGGAGAGTTAAACTATCATCTTGATACATGTGGTATCCCCTTTTTAAAAGTATCGACCCAATACTAGTCTTATCACATCTGGTTTTACCAACCTTTGCTAGCATCTGTCAAAAGATTAATTATCCCCCATATTATAGCACAATTACGAGAGACTGGCTAAAACTTTGTGAGGTTTTGCGCAAAGATTTGAAAAAAATCTGACTTTCAGAAAAGTTTTTTCACAATTTTTCTACCTTTTTAGCCACTAAAAAAACGAGAGGGAATCTCGGTTTTCTGTTATTTCATATTTTCGATATATTGGTAAACACCTTGTCCAGCAATAGCGCCATCACCAACTGCTGTTGTGATTTGACGGAGTTCTTTCTTACGCACATCACCGATAGCAAAGATACCTGGAATAGCTGTCTTCATGTGGTCATCTGTAATAACCCAACCAGCCTCATCTGTAATACCAAGTCCTTCAATCATTTTTGAAACTGGGTCAACACCAACGTAGATGAAAATACCACCAAACTCATGTTCACTGATTTCACCAGTTTTAACATTTTCCACAACAACACCTGAAACCTTGATATCATTTCCTTTGATTTCTTTTACAACAGAATCCCAGATGAAATTGATTTTCTCGTTAGCAAAGGCACGGTCTTGCAAAATCTTTTGAGCGCGCAATTCATCACGACGGTGAATAATTGTTACTGATTTTGCAAATTGTGTTAGATAACCAGCTTCTTCAACAGCTGAGTCACCACCACCGATAACTAATAAGTCTTGGTTACGGAAGAAAGCTCCATCACAAACTGCACAATATGACACCCCGCGGCTTGTATACTCTTCTTCACCAGCTACGCCAAGGGCACGGTTCTTAGCACCAGTCGCCAAAATAATTGTCTTAGCTTCATAAGTAGCATCTTCAGTGATGACGCGTTTAACATCGCCAGCATCTTCAATGCTTTTGACGATACCATAAATATTTTCAACACCAAATTTTTCAAGCGGTGCGTGCATTTTCATCGACAATTCTGGTCCAGAAATGTGATCGTAACCTGGGTAGTTTTCAATTTCTGATGTATTATTCATTTGCCCACCAGGAGCACCTTGTTCAATAATACCAACTTTCAAGTTAGCACGTGCGGCATAAAGCCCAGCAGTCATCCCTGCAGGACCTGAACCAATAATTAATGTATCGTACATGTATTTTTTACCTCGTTTTATCAATTATTTTTCTATTCTATCAAGCTCATCTCTAAAACACAATTATTATGCTTTAAACATCAATAAAATGGCCATAAAAGCAAAAGAAAGAACTGGAATAACCATAATAGATATCATCAAAATATCATACAAAAAAGCTTGGCGTTCTTTGGCTGTTTTATCATATTTGCGTCTAGCTCGCCAAAAATTCCAAAAAACACCAACTAAAAAAATACTGATAATTGATAAAAATAATCCCTGAATATAGAGACTAAAAATTTCTAAAAACATATTTCACCTTGCACTCGTATTCTATTTTGCTCTAAAAAAGCTGAAAAAAACTTTCAGCTCTTATTATATCAAATCTGTGTCTTTAAATATACGTTTTTGCATAATTTGCAAAGAATTCTTTGGTTCTTGCTTCTTTGGGATGTTTAAAAATCTCTTCCGGTCGACCAGCTTCAAGAATGCGTCCCTTGTCCAAAAAGAGAACTTTATCAGCCACTTGATAAACAAAATTCATATCATGGCTCACCAAAATCATGGTTTGTCCTGCTTTTGCAGCATCTGCAATTGATTTTTCCACTTCTCCAACCAACTCTGGATCAAGGGCAGAAGTAGGTTCATCTAAAAGAAGAACATCAGGTTTCATGGCAAGAGCTCGCGCTAAGGCTACACGCTGTTTTTGACCCCCAGATAAATGTTTTGGATAATGATTCTCACGATCAGACAAGCCAACTTTAGCTAATTCTTCTTTAGCAATCTTAGTCGCCTCTTCATCTGATAGTTTTTTGACAATCTTTAAGCCTTCTTTGACATTTTCAAGTGCGGTACGGCGTTCAAAAAGGTTAAATTGCTGAAAAACCATGGCCAGTTTTCGACGGAGTTCAAGCACTTCTTCTTTAGTGATATTTTGAAAATCAACTTTGAAATTATCGATAGCAATGCTACCATAATCTGATTGCTCTAAATAATTCAAGCTACGTAAAAACGTTGATTTTCCCGCTCCAGATGCCCCAACAAGAGCTAAGACTTCACCCTTTTTAATAGTCACATTTAAACCATCTAGAACCTTTTGACCAGAGAATGCTTTTGTTAAATTTGTAATCTTAATCATTAGCGAATGTCTCCTGTTATCGTATCTTGGCTTATTTTGGGAGTTTCAATAGCCATTTTCTTTTCAATTAAACGTCCAATTTGTTCGATAATAATACTGATAATCCAGTAAACTAGAGCGACTGAAATATATCGTTCAAAGTAACGATAATCTGACCCACCTAAAATCTGTGCTTGGGCAAACATTTCAACAATTCCAGCATTAAAGGCTAGTGATGTTCCTTTTGTTAAGCCAATTAAACTATTAATCAAAGTTGGTGTGGCAATCACTGCAGCATTTGGAATAATCACACGGCGATAAACTTGAAACGAAGTCATTCCAAGACTACGCGCAGCTTCGATTTCGCCAACATTTACAGCTTGAATGGCCGCACGAATGGTCTCACTGGTGTAGGCAGCTTCATTAAAAGCAAAAGCTGTCACTGCAAAGACTGAGGCAGGAATGGCATTAATATTCAAGTCAAATCCGTATTTTAGTTTAAGAAATTTTAAAAAGAGTGGAATGCCGTAATAAGTCAGCATCAACTGAACCAAAATCGGTGTTCCACGTAAAAAACTGACAAAAACAGCTTGAATAGGATACAAAACTTTAGGACGATTGATTTTCACAATAGCAAAGACTAAAGCTAAAATCAAACCAAAGAAAGCACCTGCTAAAGTCAATCCAAGAGTTGTCGGCAAATGTTCCAGCAAATCAGGAATGGCATCAAAAACCGCACGCCAGCTAAAGAGCCGACCCTCAGGTATTTTTTCAACTAACTTATCATACCAAGATAAGCCAGTTGCAAGTATTGTAAAAGACATGAATACTCCTTCTTTTAAGATTTAACAGATGAGACAAAATCTCCACCAAAGTAAGTTTGACTTAATTCAGCTAATGTTCCGTCTTCTTTTAAGCTTTTTAAACGCTTATTAACAAATTTTTGTAATGCTTTACCATCACTAGTATCAGCAAACAAAAGGTATTCTAACCCATCATTTTCACCACCAACTTTACCTTTAACATTAGTTACTGTTAAATTAAAGCCTTGGTCTTCAATCAAATAATTTGATGAAATGGCATCGTAAAGAATAAAATCAATCGTTCCATTTTCAATGTGTTGAACACGTGTCGTTAAACCAGTTGAGCTTGCAGCATACTTGATTTCAATCGGTTCTTTATCTGGATTATTCTTGTTCCATTTTTCCAAAACTTGCGCGTAATTTGACCCTGAAATGACTTCTGTTTTTTTACCTGATAAATCATCTAAACTATCATAGCTTGTCCCTTTAGCACTCGTAATCGCATAATTTGAGTGTGAAATTGGATCTGAGAAAAGGTATTTTTGCGAACGCTCTTCATTGTAATTAAAATCATTTGCCGCAATTTGATAGCGGTCTGCATCCACACCCGTCAAAATAGAATCAAAAGCTGTTGTCACAAACTCCACTTTGTATTCCTTTGAGTCCTTGAAAATAGCTTTTACCACACCGATATCATAACCTTTAAAGGCTTTATTTTCCTTATAAGTAAATGGTGCTGTGTCTGAATCAGTCGCTACTTTAATGACCTTTTTAACACCAGATTGCGTTTGAGTTGAGCAAGCCGAAAGTACCAAAGTAACTACTGCTAAAAAGGCTACTGTCAAAATATTTGTCTTTTTCATCTCTCTTCCTCTTTTCTAATCATCTTTGTTACAGTCTACCAAACTTAAAGGCGCCTGCCTAATATATATTTTCTATAGTCCTGATAGAGAAAAACTATCAGGAAACCAGGCTAAATTCTTGACACAGTATTCTATGCATTTTATTTGGACCTAAAAAAAGCCTGAAACTTTTATTTCAGACTACTTTTGATATTAGAAAGTTTGTTTTCTTGCTTTACGTTCTGCACGGCCTTTAGCACGATTAGCGGCACGGCGTTCACGTTTACGTTTTTCGTCAACTTTCCATTGAATTTTTTTCTTGTAACCAGGTTTGATTTTTTTCTTTTTCTTCTTAACCAAACCAATCATCTCAGTATCAAGTTTTTGATATGATTTTTCACGATTGGCACGACGATCACGATCGTAAGTATCTTGGAATTCACCATTTTTGAGCATTTTCGGTACGAATTTGATACCCAATTTTTCAAGTTCACGAATATCTGAATCATCACTTGGTTGGTAAAGCGTGATGGCAATACCATTCAAACCATTACGACCTGTACGCCCAACACGGTGAACAAAGAATGACAAATCTTGCGGAATCGCATCGTTGATAACGTGACTAACCCCTTCAATATCAATCCCACGCGCTGCCAAATCTGTTGCCACGATGTATTCGTAAGACAATTTTTTGATTTGATTCATCGTACGTTTACGTTCACGTGGTGGAATACCACCATGGATTTTAGCGACTTTCAAACCATTTGACACAAGATAGCTGTGCAATTCATCTGCACGTTCTTTGGTGTTCACAAAAATCATAGCAAGATATGGGTTAAGAGCTTTTGTGATTTCCAAAATTTGAGCATTTTTATCACGGCCCTTAGTGGATACCAACCAGTTATCGATGGTATCTGCGATAACTGTTGTCGTCTTGATTTTTTCCATGACAGGATTTGCCAAATATTTCTTCAAGAACGGTTGCAATTTTTGTGGAATAGTTGCTGAGAAGACCAAAATTTGAACATCTTTTGGCAATGTGCTAGCAATCTTATCAACCGTATCAAGAAATCCCATATCAAGCGTCATGTCAGCTTCATCAACTACAAAAGTGTGTGCCTTGTGGATTTCAAGGTTGCCAGATTTAACCAAATCATAGATACGACCAGGTGTTCCGATGACGATATGTGGTTGAGATGATTTTAGTTTTTCAATTTGACGAAGTTTATCTGTCCCACCAACATAATTTGCTACACGAATTTCTGTTTCAGATTTATCTGCAATTTGTTTTGTAGCTTGATAGATTTGTGTTACCAATTCACGGCTTGGTGCTGTGATAACAACTTGGACGTTGTCGCTTGTTTCATCCAATTTTTCAAAGATTGGTAGCAAGAAAGTGTGTGTTTTCCCTGAACCAGTTTTTGATTCACCTACCAGATCACGACCTGAACGTACAACGGGAATTAATTTTTGTTGCACTTCTGTCGGATTTTTGAATTTAAGCTCTGCGAGTGCCTCACGGATGTAGGGCTTAAAATTAAAATCGTTAAAAGACATGTTTTACCTCAATTTCTTATCTCATCAAGTTTCACTTGAAATTTCTCTATATCTGTTTATCGTTTCATCCCTAGCTAACATAGCTAGGCGAATTTTTTCATTCCTTTTTATTATATCATTAAAAGGGGGATTAAAGCAAAGCACTATGCGCTTTAACAACTAAAAAAACGAGCTGAGAATTTCTCAACTCGCTTTCCTTATTATAAGACATAAAGGAAAATCAATGTGAGGATGCTTGCGATAGCCCCAACGCTCCACAAGAAAGCATCAACTTTCCATTCAGACCATTTTTCTGATTTTCCAGACAAACCACCAAGCTCCAAATGATGATGGAATGGTGTCATACGGAAGATACGACGACCTTCACCATATTTTTTCTTAGTGTATTTGAAGTAAGATACTTGAAGCATTACTGAAGCTGTTTCAAAAACGTAAACAAATCCAATGATCAGCAATGTCCATTCTTGACGAAGGGCAATTGAAATTGCAGCAAGCATCGCACCCAATGCCAAGCTTCCCACATCACCCATGAAGATCTTAGCTGGTTTGTGATTGAAAACAAAGAAACCAAACAAAGCACCAATCATAGTGACAATAATCAAAAGTACATCAAATTGTTTTTGAACAACTGCGATAACGCTATAAGCTGCTAAACTAATAGCTACTGAGATTGAAGCTAAACCATCAATCCCATCAGTCAAGTTAACCGCATTTGAAAATCCAACAATCCAGAAAAGAACAAAGAGAACATAAAAAACACCTAGATGTAAATCAAATCCAAAGACATTCAAATCATCTGTTCCACTTGGACGCACGTGAACAAAATAGAAAATCAAACCACCAATAATTTGCAAACTCATTTTTTGCCAAGGTGTCAAACCTTCATTGATCTGTTTAAAGATTTTCAAGAAATCATCAAGGAATCCAACAATTCCATAAATCAAAAGAACCATTAAAATTCCTACAGTTGCTCCCATTGAAGCACCAGCTTGTCTTTCGATAAAGAAACTAAAGACAAGACTAACAAGAATGGCAACTGTTAGAAAGACTGTCCCACCCATTGTTGGTGTTCCAGCTTTAGTCAAATGTTGTTTGACATCCTCGTGCATTTGTTGCCCACCGATTTTTTTCAATTGATAAATACGAATAAAATGCGGCATAGCAAATACTGTCAAGGCAAAGGCGACAATACCTGCAATTAAACTTAAAAACATTTTAGTTTAGTCTCCTAGAGTAATTTTAATTTTTTTGACTTTGTCAATATCTTTTCCGGTATCAACACTTTGCTTAGTGACTTTTGAACCAGAGCCTTTAATGGTTACTTCGATTCCAGTCCACTTCGCAAATTTTTCAACATTTTCTTTCGTCCAGCCATACATATCTGGCATTGTTTTTAATTTTCCTGTCCAAAGTAGCACTTGTTCATTTTGTGAAAGGTTACTACCGACTTTTTTAGACATTTTCTTGATTTTGCTACCTGACCCAACAACAACTGGTTGAACAAGATTATTACGAAGTTCCTGAGCAGTATCACCAGGTGTTTTTCCGATGTAATCTTTCAATTGGTATTTAGTTTCTGTATCTGTACCAGTCACGGCTGTACTTGCCAAAGTATCCTTAATCATCATAGCACGTTCAAGAACAGGATTAACCACGTCTTTCCAGAAAGAACGTTTGAAAGTCGTTGTTGGTTGTTGAAGGGTAACATACATGATAAAGTCAGGATCATCTGATGGCACCATAGCAACAACTGAGTTGATATAGTCATTATCACCAGTCAAATATCCTCCGCCCTCTTCCGCAGATGCGGCAATTTGGGCTGTACCAGATTTGACAGCAACTGAATAATCACCGACTTGAATAACCGGTGCCCCTTCTGTGCTATCATACAAGGTACCATACTGTGAATCTGTACCAACCGTTACCATGTAATCAAGTGTTTGGTTGGCAGCATTTTCTGAGACCGGTTTACCAGAGACTTCAGCTGATGCTTTGCGGGCTGTATTATTATTTGGGTCGTAGATTTGACTAATAAATTGTGGTTCAAGCATAACCCCTTTATTAGAAATCGCAGAAAAAGCACGAAGCATTTGAATTTGTGTCACACCAATACCTTGACCGAAAGCACTCATAGCAATGGTTACTTCATTGTCTGATGGCAACAAACCGCTACCTTCATTGACCATTCCAAAACGTGTTGGATAACCAAATTTAAACTTAGACAAGTAGTTTAGCCACTTATCGTTACCCATCTTTTGTTCAAGACTTGTCATGGCAACGTTACTTGACCAAGCAAACCCTTGAGCGTACGTCATATACTGAACCGAAGTATTACCCTCATTGACGTTCCAGTCATTGATTTTCGTATCAGCAACTGTAATACCATTGATTGTTGAAATCACTTCATTTGGCGTAAAAACACCATCATCGATAGCTGAGGCAAGTGTCATTACTTTCATGGTTGATCCTGGTTCATAATAACTTTGATATAGAAGGGTATTCCATGTTTTAAGGTTATCTTCATTGTAACCTTCCATTGTCTGTGCATTGTAAGTTGGACGTTGTGTGGTTGCTAAGATTTCACCTGTTTTAGCATTAATCACTGTCGCACTAGCGTATTTACCTTGAGCATCATTTTGGAAAATATCCATTTGTGACTCAAGATAAGATTGCAATGGTTCAGAAAGTGTTGTGTAGACATCTTTTCCGTCAATAGCTCGTTTAACAGTTGTTTCTGTACCGAGTAACAAGTTACCATTTTTATCTTTTTGGTATGTTACTTTTCCGTCTGTCCCTGATAGGACATCATTTAATGAGGCTTCTAAACCTGATGTCCCGACAAGACTTGATGTTTTACCATCTTTATTTTCTTTTAGTTGGGCAAGTCCTAAGAATTGCGAAGCAAAGACACCATTTGGATACATACGTCCAGGTGTTGATTCAAATCCAATTCCTTTAATTCCAGCGTCCTTCATAGCTGTTTCAATTTCTGATTTCTTACTGTATGATAAACCAGACCCTGAACTTCCAAATGACACTTGGAAAAGCCCACTTTGATTCAATTGTTTTAAGACTTCGTCTTTATCAATACCGATTTGGGCATTCAAAATCTCAGCAACTTTATCATATTGAGATTTTTTAACGTAGAGTTTTTCACCAGTTGTTGACACATAAGATTTCGAAATAATAGCATAAACACTATATGTTGTTGAATCTTCAGCAAGAGCAACTCCATTTCGGTCATAAATCGTTCCACGCTTTGCTTGTACAGTCACAGTTTGCTGATAAACATCTGATGCTTCGCTTGATAAATTATGACCAAATTTTGTATCTGTCCCAACAATAATAGCAAAATTGATAATAAACACAAAGAAAAGGAAGACTGCCAGAATCATAAGATTCTGACCAACACGCTCGCGATTCTTATCGGGTGTGCGTCTGTCCTTCACTACATAGTCTAAAAAACGATTCATTAATTTTTTCATAGACTACTCCACCTGTTTAATATTATCTTGCTGACTTGTTAAGCCTGCATTCTGTGCGATTTGCTCAACACGGTCACGGCTTGAAAGCTCATTGACCTCTTGTTTAGCGTTGTCATAATCTGTCTGTACCTCAGTAATTTGACTATTTAAGTCGGTAATTTGCTGCTGTACTTGAAGATTTCGACTTTGCAGATAAATAATACTAACAGCCATGGTAATAGCCGTTATGATAATTGAGCCATAAAAAGCTTTTTCAACGCGCGAAAATTCTCGAATACGACGTTTTAAAGCATTAGCAATGGCTTCATTACGGTGTTTTTCAGTCATTACTTACGAACCTTTCTAGCCACACGTAGCTTGGCAGAATGTGAACGATTGTTGGCTTCTAATTCTTCTTGACTAGGCAAAATTGGTTTGCGATTGACTAAAGCAAGTTTTGGTTGCATGTCATCTGGAATAAATGGCAAACCTTTTGGAACCTCAACTGTTGACGCTTCTTTGAACAATTGTTTTGTCAAACGATCCTCAAGAGAATGGAAGGTAATTACAGAAATACGACCATCCACTGCTAACAAATCAATAGCTTGTTGGATAGACTCATCAGCTGCCCCAAGCTCGTCATTAACTTCTATTCGAATAGCTTGGAAAATCTGCTTAGCTGGATGACCTTTCTTCTTAAGTTCTTTAGCAGGCTTAGCTGATTTAATAATTTCTGCTAATTCAGCTGTTGTTTCAATCGGTTTAACTTGTCTAGCCTGCTCAATTTTGCGAGCAATTTGCTTAGAAAATTTGTCCTCACCGTATTTGTAAAAAATGCGCACTAAATCATGGTAGTCGTATGTATTTACCATATCATAAGCTGTCAAATCTTGCTCACGATTCATACGCATATCGAGCGGCGCGTCTTTCTTATATGAAAATCCACGTTCGCGCTCATCTAACTGCGGACTAGACACCCCAAGGTCGTATAAAATACCGTCAATCTCAGTCACTCCATGCATAGCTAAATTTGAAGCAAGATTACGGAAATTGTCCTTGATAAAAGTGACTTGTCCTTTTTCAATATAATCTTTTAATCTAATTTGTGCATTATCAATAGCCGTTTGGTCTTGATCAAAAGCGTAAAGGTGACCATTCGACCCAAGCTTAGAGAGGAGATATTCACTGTGTCCTGCTCCTCCAAGCGTTGCATCTACATAGATTCCATCTGGCTTGATATCAAGCATATCAACGGTTTCGTGTAGAAGTACAGTAATGTGATGAAAGTCTTTTGTCATACCTTTCATTATAACACAAATAGAAAGATTCTTCCTTAAAAGATGGAGATAAAAAGAAAAACCAAACATCCCGTATTTTAGACACTTGGTACTTACTCATCTGGAAAATATTATTCTCTGATTTGTCCTTTACCATTAATGTAAAATTTTGTACTTGTTAATGCTTCTAAGCCCATTGGACCACGCGCATGCATTTTTTGGGTAGAAATTCCAATTTCTGCTCCCAAGCCAAAGACAAATCCATCTGTAAATCGTGTTGAGGCATTCACATAAACCGCTGCTGCATCCACTTCATCTTGGAAGCGTTCGGCATGCTCAAGGTCTTTTGTCACAATTGCTTCAGAATGATGCGTTGTATAACGATTTACCCAATCAATAGCTTCATCAAGTGAAGATACCATATTAACAGACATGATGTAATCGTTATATTCAGTCGCAAAGTCTTTCTCACTTGCTGCTTTTGCATCTTTAAAAATAGCTAGCGCTTTTTGGTCTGCACGGAATTCCACTGGATGAACCTTGTTAATAGCTGCTTCTAATTGAGGTAAGAACTGCTCTGCAATTTTTTCATGAACTACAAGACTCTCAGCTGCATTACACACACTTGGACGTTGTGTTTTGGCATTGATGACAATCTTAGTCGCCATCTCCAAATCAGCTGTTTCGTCAACAAAAATATGACAATTACCAACACCAGTTTCAATGACTGGAACTTTAGATTTTTCTTTGACAGTCTGAATAAGACGAGCTCCTCCGCGTGGGATAAGAACATCGACATAATCAACAGCCTGCATCAATTCTTCAGCAACCGCATGGCTTATATCCTCAACAAGCTGAACAACATTTTTATTAAGACCTGCTTTAGCAAGAGCCTTACGAATAACTGTTACAAGCGCAGTATTTGAATGAATTGCATCGCGCCCACCACGTAAAATAATGGCATTACTTGTTTTAAAAGCTAAGCTGAAAGCATCGACTGAAACATTTGGACGACTTTCAAAAATCATAGCAATCACACCGAGAGGCACACGCTTTTGCACAATTTTTAGACCATCAAGATTAGTGTATCCACGAACGACTTGACCAATCGGGTCTTGTAAATCAGCTACTTGACGAACTCCTTCCACAATGCCTTCAATGCGTTTTGCATCGAGACGCAAACGGTCAAGCATAACCGGTGAAATGTCATTTTCTTGTGCTTTTTCAACATCTCGCACATTTTCTTGCAAGATAAAATCTGTTTCGTCTAGTAAAGCCTTAGCAACTAGATTCAAGATTCGATTTTTCTCTGCTGTTCCAAGTTTTACCAAACTTTGAGAAGCGATTTTTGCATTTTTCCCTAGTTCATCAATATAGCCCATTTCAAGACCTCCTTTATTACTTAGATTGTGAAAACCACGTTCCAATATTAGCTCCTTCAAGGGCACATAAAATATCGCGTGGATTAGCTCCATTCATCAAAATCATTTGACTATTATTGTCAAAAATCATTTGGGCACTCTTAATCTTGCTAAGCATGCCACCTGTACCAAATTTGCTACCAGCACCGCCAGCTGACTTAATGATTTCATCAGTGATTTCACTAACATGTTCACGAAGTTTAGCATCTTCATAAACATTTGGATTTTTATCATAAAGGCCATCAATATCTGACAACATGATTAGCAAATCAGCTTTGGTCACTTTAGCTACAATGGCTGACAAACGGTCATTATCTCCGAATTTTGTGGCATGATCCATTTCATCAACACTGATAGCATCATTTTCATTAACGATTGGAACAATTCCCATTGAAAGAAGAGTTTCAAAAGCGTTGGTGAAGTTTGCCAAACTTTCTGGATACTCAATAACATCACGTGTAATCAAAAGCTGACTAACTTCTGTCTGATAGTGTGAAAAGATTTGCGAATAAAGGCTCATCATGGCCACCTGACCGACACTTGATACGGCCTGTTGTCGTGCAATTTCTGTCGGACGTTTGTCCATGTTTAAGACATTAAGACCAAATCCCATGGCACCAGATGATACCAAAACAACTTCTAATCCCTTGTTCATCAAACTAGAGATGACAAAAGCTAGCTGATCGATTTTTTCAAGATTAATTTTGCCATTTGGCATGACAAGCGAACTTGTCCCGATTTTTATAACAATTCGTTTTACTGATTCAAAATTACGTGTCATATGCTTATTATACACTAAAAAAACAGTCCGAGGAACTGTTTTTTATCATCTTTTATCAAGAAAACGGTAGCTTTTTAACCACCCTTAATACTCATCTTAATTTCAGGAGATTTTAGAAATTAATGTGAGATTTTCTTCCAAAATTTGTGGCTAATCAAAACTTGACCAACAATTGCTAAAATCAAAAGAACAATTGCCAGCGTCATGTTAATCAGTAGAATTTGCTGTGTGATATTACCAAGAGTAACTAAACCTACTGCTAAGCCACCACCAAGAAAATAAGCTACCATCATAATCGCAAAAGCAAGCCACTGACCTGAATGTCGATTAAAAAGTTGTGTCACATCTTGCCAAAGCAAATTAAGATTTTTATAATCACGCCAGTAAATCAGTTGCCCTTGGATGCTAATCATCATAAGCAAACCAAGTAAAAAGCCAAATATCAAAAGTGGTTTAAGTTTCAAAAGAAAGTCGCCAACAATCAAATAAACCATCGCAGGGACAAAGGCTTGAAGAGCTGCCAAAACAAGAAATTTCTGAGTTAAAAACTTCTTGAAAGGATAAGGAAGTGATTTAATAAAGTGATAGTTCTCTTTTTCAAGTGAAATTCCTACACCAAGAAACGTTGATGGTGTAGCACAGTTACTTCCCAAAATAACCCCAACAAGCATTGAAATTCCGAAATAATCGTTTGGTACATTAGAAAGATTGATGCCATTTACCAAAACTGGTGTTAAGAAAATCACCACATAAATCAGTGACATGAGATAAGTCTGACTGATCAAAGTTGCATTTTGAAGCGTTGAAAGGTGATGATGAAGCATCATCTTTGTTAAAGAAGCTGAGCTCTTTGACGTTTTTTTCGTCTGCTTCTTAGCTTTAGCTTTTTTAGGACTAGCATACAAAGTACTTTGGTAATAATTTGGCATTGCCCATTTAACCAAACCAATCATTAAGCCTAAAAGAACGACTAAAGGTAAATAGAAGTTTAACAATGCAGCCAAGCTAAACGGCACATTAACCACGTCATAAAAACCTCTAAAATAAGGAATGATTGGACGATCAGGAATCGTCAAGCTGTCACTTCCTATATTTTTACTGTTGACAACATTCATATAAAGAATCGTTCCGACAGCGCCAATCGTCGAAAGAGACATCAAGACTGTTGAAATCAATTTACGATGATTGCTGCGAACAATCACCCCACCAACCAAGCTATTCACATAAAGTGCTAATACTGTCGAAGCTGTAAAGAGAATCCCAAAAACAATCACAGTAGCAATAATCGCCACAAATAGCCCCGCCATTTGCCAATAGGCTATAAAAAATAATGATAACAAAGGCATCAAAAACGTCACGCCCATACCAAAACTTGAAATCACTTTTGCTAAATATAGCTCACTGGATTTAATCGGTAAGTGAGCATAAAGTTTCACATCATCGCTTTCGTAAAAAATACTATACATGGCTGAGAAAGCATTCAAGGTTGCCATGATAAAGAAAATCGCTGTGTAAAAAGAAAAGTAACCAGGATAATGCTTAAAATTAAGATTAGCATACATAAAAATGTAAATCACCGCAAAGAACAAACTTAAAAATATTTGCTGACGAATCACACTTTTATAAGTTGAAAAATTTTTTCTCGGATTCTTTTCTTGCTTACGTTTAACCGCCGTTACAGTTTGGGGATTTGAGTAAAGAATATTAATCTTAACGAGTTCCCTAACAGTTGACCAGTTCATACACTCACCCCTCTTCCACCTTGCGTCTAGCAAGTTCTAGGTAAATCGTTTCTAAATCTTTATCAGGATGATTTGCTTTCAACTCTTCTAATGAACCAACAAAAATCAATTTTCCTTCTTTCAAGATGCCAATGCGGTCACACAATTGTTCAGCAACTGCCAAAACATGTGTTGAGAAAAGCACTGTATTGCCACTGCGCACATGCTCTTTCATCATCTTTTTCAAATCAAAAGCTGCTTGTGGGTCAAGTCCTGTCAATGGTTCATCCAAAATCCAAATATCTGGATTTGAAATCAAAGCTCCGATTACAATCACTTTTTGACGCATACCATGTGAAAAACTTTCAATCAATTCATCAACATGCCCAGCAATATCAAATAAGTGCGATAGACGGTTAATGCGTTCTTCAACTTTTGCTTCATCCACACAATAAATTTTTGCTAAGAAATGCCAGTACTCACTCGCCGTCAAATTCAAAAATAAATCTGGTGAGTCAGGAACATAACCAATACGTTTTTTAATCTCATCATGATGTTCTGACAAAGCCAAATCATCTACAAAAACCTCACCGTAAGTAGCCTCAATAATTGAGGTTAAAATACTAATAGCCGTTGTTTTCCCGGCACCATTGTGACCAATAAGACCAAAAATCTCACCGTTCTCAATAGTTACATTAAGGTCACTAAGTGCTTCCTTATCTCCATATAATTTTGAAACATGTTCAAAACGAATCATTTTATTCCCCCCCTAAATATCCTCAAAGTAGCTTTATCCACTTTGAAACTTCCTTTTTTTCATAATAGTCCGCTGCCCATTTGTGAGTTAAATCTTTCAAATTCAAAATACCTCGAGGTAATTGAAAATCATTGTGAGCATAAAAAAGATTTAGTTCATGCTCTAAGTACATGGCAGACAATCCAGCATCATTACTTTTAATGATTTCATTAGAAGCAGACAATAAAATTCTAGACAATTCAACATTCTGACGTACACTCATATCTTCATAAGCTACTTTTATCGCCTCATACAATTTACCGCATCGCTCTTCCATCGAACCTCACCTTCTCCTCAATTTTGTACTATTAAATTAACACAATTACCTTTTACAATATCTTACCGTTTATCACATTTTTTGTCAACAAATAACAAAAATGCCCTTGCTGAGCAAGGGCATTTTTGATTATTTATAATTGATTATAAAGATTCGAAAAGGCTAACAGCGTTATCAACTGTAAATCCATATTCTTCAAAGATTTTAGCACCTGGTGCAGAAGCTCCCCAAGTATCGATTGTAAGAGTTTTACCTTGGAGACCAACGTATTTGCCCCAACCAAAGCTTGAGCCAGCTTCAATTGCCAAACGTTTTGTAACGTTAGCTGGAAGAATGCTTTCTTTGTAAGCTGCATCTTGCTCGTCAAAGATGTTTTGTGCCGGCATTGAAACCACACGAACATGAACACCTTTAGCTTCCAAAGCAGCTTGAGTATCAAGAGCTAATTTCACTTCAGAACCAGTAGCAATAAGGATACCGTCAAGGTCACCTTTAGCTTCTGAAAGGATGTAAGCACCTTTGTTCACACCATCTTCTGCCAATTCTTTTGTTCCTTCAAGAACAGGAAGATTTTGACGAGTCAAGACAAGCATTGTTGGACGGTTTGTTTCAGCAAGAGCACGTTTCCATGCAGCGTTTGTTTCGTTACCATCAGCTGGACGAATAACGTTAAGGTTTGGCATAGAACGAACACTAGCCAATTGTTCAACTGGTTCGTGAGTTGGACCATCTTCACCAACGGCGATTGAGTCGTGAGTCATGACATAAACAGTTGGTAATTGTTGAAGAGCTGCCATACGAACAGCTGGAAGTAGGTAGTTAGAGAATACGAAGAATGTACCACCGTAAACACGAGTACCACCATGAAGGGCAATACCATTCATAGCAGCTGCCATGGCAAATTCACGCACACCAAACCAGATGTTGCGACCAAGATAGTTATCTGATTGGAAATCAGATTCTACTTTGACCATTGTATTATTTGATGCAGAAAGATCAGCTGAACCACCCCAGAATGATGGAACTTGTGCTGAGATTTGTTGGATAGCTTGTTGACTTGATGAACGGCTAGCAAGGCTAGTTCCGATTTCAAAGTCTTCAAGTTTTACGTCAACTGGTTTGTTAGCAAATGCAGATTTGTATTCAGCAGCTAATTCTGGGTAAGCAGCTTCGTATTCACGGAATTTAGTTTCCCATGCGTTTTGAGCAGCTTCACCACGGAATTTAATACCAACTTCGAAACGTTTTGCAACTTCTTCTGGAACTGTGAATTCTGGATATTCCCAACCATAAGTTTTTTTAGCGTAAGCAATTCCGTCAACACCAAGAGGTGCACCGTGGACAGCTGATGTACCTTGTTTTTCGGCACCAAAACCAATGATTGTTTTCACTTCGATGATAGATGGTTTTTCTGTTTCAGCTTTAGCTTCTTCGATAGCTTTAGCAATAGCTTCAAGGTCGTTACCATCTTTTACCAAGATATGTTGCCAACCGTAAGCTTCGAATTTACCTTTAATATCTTCTGTAAAGGCTTTTGATGTTGGACCATCAAGTGAGATGTCGTTTGAATCATAAAGAAGGACTAATTTACCAAGTTTTAAGTGACCTGCAAGACTAGCAGCTTCTTGGCTGACACCTTCCATCAAGCATCCATCACCATGCAAAGCATAAGTGTAGTGGTCTACAATATCAAAACCAGGTTTGTTAAATTTAGCAGCTAAGTGAGCTTCTGCCATTGCCATACCAACAGCGTTAGCGATACCTTGACCAAGAGGTCCTGTAGTTGCTTCTACACCATCAGTGTGGTTAACTTCTGGGTGACCCGGTGTTTTTGAACCCCATTGACGGAAGTTCTTCAAGTCATCGATTGTTACATCGTAGCCTGATAAGTGAAGTAGGCTATACAAAAGAGCAGAACCGTGACCTGCAGACAATACGAAACGGTCGCGGTTAGACCAAGAACGACTTGTCTTTGGATTAACATTCATTACATGATTCCAAAGAACATAAGCCATAGGTGCAGCTCCCATTGGAAGGCCTGGGTGACCTGAATTGGCTGCCTGAATGGCATCAATTGAGAGCGTACGGACAGTGTTTACTGCCAACTGATCAATAGCATCAAATGTCATGAGTGAAACCTTTCTGTTTTTAAGGACTTAAAGTATTATTGTTCGGATTCTATTATAACATAAAATACTTGACTTTTTAAATTAAATTGTCATTTGCTTTCTTGTAAGTAATTTCTAAAAAAGCCCAGCTAAACATAGCTGAGCGATTTTCTTATGAATTTGGATCGTCAAGACTACGACCGTGCAAACCACGTTCACGTTGTAATTGACGAAGTTTTTCTGGTGTCACATCATTTCCATCTTCATCGACGATTTTAATACCAGCGATGTGGTGAAGAAATGAATGACGGTAACCGTCAATATACTCTTTACGCAATTTAGCTTGTTCAACTTTTTCAGGACCAGTCAAACCAACTGTTTTTTTCTTGCGTGCAAGTTCATTAATGCGTTGAATCTTTTTTTCATTCATGACTAAAACTCACCTAACGTCTAAATTATGTTTAAACGTTATTTCCTTTCTATAATTTACCAAAACCACTAAACTAAGAGGTCTGATATACACCAGAAATCTACTCAAAGAGTAGATTTCTTAAGCTTATTTGGTATTCAATTTGTTAAATGCGGCAACGCTGCTTGCTTTTGCTGTCAATTCAGTAAGAATAGCTAAGCGGTTATTTTTAACAGCTTCATTATCTACCATAACCATTGTATTGTCAAAGAATTTGTCGATAACTGAACTTAGAGCAAACAATTGTGCCAATTTATCGCTAGCAGAACCAGCCAAGTTTAAGTCAGCTGCGGCTTGTGCCAAAGATTTTTCTTCATCATTTTCAAACAAATTAGCATCAACTGCTACACCTGCTTGTGCTTTTTCAGCAAGGTTGAAGACACGTGAAAGACTTTCAACAGCGGCTTTGTAACCTTCTGCTTTGCTTGCTTCAACAAGAGCGTCAGCAGCTTCAAGCATTTCAGCCACAACAAAGTTTGAACCAGCAAGAACAGCTTCTTTAATGTCTTTAGAAACTGATTTGTTCATCATTTTTTCAACACGTGCACGAGTGAAGTCCATCACTTCTGCTTTGTGTTCGTAAGTCAAACTATCAAATGACAAAGCATAAAGGTTGTCAACCAATTCATCCATTGGAATTTTCAAGCCAAAGGCATCCATGATACGAACCACACCAGCCGTCGCACGACGAAGAGCGTATGGGTCGTTTGAACCTGATGGAATCAAACCAACTGAGAAGAATGACAAGATAGTATCCAATTTATCAGCAAGTGCCAAAAGTGCACCAACTTTAGTTTCTGGAAGGTCACCATCAGCTGAGTTTGGAAGGTAGTGTTCGCGAATAGCTGCTGCTACTGCGGCATCTTCACCAGCAAGAAGAGCATATTTTTCACCCATAATACCTTGCAATTCGTCAAATTCACCAACCATACCAGTCAATAGGTCAAATTTGTAGATTTCAGCAGCGCGTGCAAGTGCTTTGCTTTCTTCTGCAGAAGCGCCAGCTTTTTCAGCAAGGTAAGCAGCAATCACCTTGCTACGTTTCATGTGTTCTGAAAGTGAACCAATTTTTTCGTGGAATGTTACGTTATCAAGCTTAGCTACAAGGTCAGCGATTTTAAGTTTTTGGTCTTCACGCCAGAAGAATTCACCATCTTCCAAACGAGCAACAAGAACTTTTTCGTTACCTTTAATAACGTTTTCGATGTGGTTTTCATTACCGTTACGAACTGAGATGAAGTTTGGCATCAAATTACCATCAAGGTCACGAACAACGAAGTAACGTTGGTGGTTTTTCATTGATGTCACAAGCACTTCTTCTGGAACTTCAAGGTATTTAGTATCGAAGCTTCCCATGAAAGCAGTCGGGTATTCAACCAAGTTAAGCACTTCATTAAGCAATTCGTCATCGATTTCAACGCGAACGTTTTGAGCTTTTTCGATAGCTTTGATTTGGTTAACAATCATGTCTTGACGTTCTTTTGCGTCAGCGATAACAAAAACTTTACGCAAATCTTCTTCGTATGAATCAGCAGTTGCAATTTCTGTTTCGTGACCAAGAAAACGGTGACCACGGCTCACACGACCCGAGTGGATATCCAAAAAGTCAAGGTCAAGTGCTTCGTCATCAAGAAGTACAGTCAATGTGTGAACTGGACGGATGTATTCGAATGTGTTGTTTGCCCAGTGCATGTTTACTGGGAAAGTCATAGCTAACAAAATTTCTGGAATGCCAACAAGGACTTCTTTAGCAGCTTTTCCTGCTTCGTGTTTTGTAACGTAGACATATTCTTCACCTTTGACTTCGCGGAATTCGATGTCATCAGTTGTCAAACCTTTACCACGAACAAAACCTTGAGCAGCTTTTGTAAAGTTACCATCAGCATCCAAAGCAATTTTTTTAGAAGGACCTTTGAAGTCTTCTATTAAATCAGTTTGAGTATCTGCAAGACCAAGAACACGAACAGCCAAACGACGTGGTGTTGAGAAGGTTTGAATGCCTTCAAAAGCCAAACGTTTTTCTTTTAAAAATGCTGCCATGCGGTCGCCAAGTTGTTTTTCACTTGGAGTAACAACATAAGCTGGTAATTCTTCTAAACCAAGTTCTACAAGTAAATTTTTAGCCATTATTCAGCATCCTCCTTCAAAAGTTTTTCACGTGTTGCTTCATCAAGCAATGGGTAACCAAGACGTTTACGTTCCGCAACAAATGTTTTAGCAACGACACGAGCCAAGTTACGGATACGAGCGATGTAACCAGCACGTTCTGTTACAGAAACAGCTCCACGCGCATCAAGCAAGTTGAATGTGTGTGAACATTTCAAAACGTAATCGTAAGCTGGGTGAACTAAGTTTTCTTCCAAGCAACGTTTAGCTTCTGTTTCAAATTTTTCAAAGTTTTCAAGAAGCATGTCTTGGTTAGAAATTTCAAATGAGTATTTTGAGTGTTCAAATTCTGGTTGAAGGAAGATTTCACCATATTTAACACCTGGAGCCCATTCGATATCATAAACTGAATCTACTTCTTGGATATATGATGCCAAACGTTCAAGACCATAAGTAACTTCTGAAGTTACAGGACCAGTTTGCAAACCACCAACTTGTTGGAAGTAAGTAAATTGAGTGATTTCCATACCGTCAAGCCAAACTTCCCATCCAAGACCAGCTGAACCAGTTGATGGATTTTCCCAGTTATCTTCAACGAAACGGATGTCGTGTTCCAAAGCGTTGATTCCCAAACGTTCCAATGATTCAAGGTAAAGTTCTTGAATGTTAGATGGAGATGGTTTCATAACAACTTGGAATTGGTGGTGTTGATAAAGACGGTTAGGGTTTTCACCGTAACGACCATCTGCAGGACGACGTGATGGTTCTACATAAGCTGCATTCCATGGTTCTGGACCGATGGCACGAAGGAATGTGTAAGGGCTCATTGTACCAGCACCTTTTTCATTATCGTAAGCTTGCATTAACATACAACCTTGGTCGCTCCAAAATTGTTGCAAAATCAAAATAATTTCTTGAAAAGTCAATTTTTTAGACATACATCTACTCCTTATTTTGTTAACTTAGTTTTTGCGAAGTATCTAAGGAAATCAGCTTTTTTACAATATAAAAAACCGCCAACACACCTATATGATACCTCATAAGGGGCGTTAAAACGCGGTTCCACCCTATTTTATTACTTCATTTATTTGATTTTAACTTAGCCTAGCTAAGTGAAAGCGCCAGCAACTCATTTCAGTTTCATCCGACTTCCACCACCTCGGACTCGCTAAGAAACACCATGAGGATTTCTCTCTTTACCAGCTATTTTAGCACAAATGTAATTGGGTGTCTAGTAAATATCAAAAAAGCTGAATCTACTACTGTAAATTCAACTTTTAGTCTATTACGCTTTCCAGGCTTCTTGTCCGCCTAGATATGTTGCTCGTAAGTCAAGGTCCTTGTCTAGAACGATAAAATCAGCTTTGTAAGCTTTTTTGATTTGACCGCATCTATCGTCAATCCCAACAGAAATTGCTGCTGTGAGACTTGCCATACTAATGGCTTGCGCTTTTGAGGCGATTCCCCAATTGACTACATTTTTAACAGCATCCTTCAACTGAAGAATAGAACCTGCTAGAGCGCCATTTGATTTCAAACGTGCTGTTCCTTTTTCAACGATAACAGGAAATTCTCCAAGCATATAATCGCCATCTTCAAGACCACCAGCACTCATGCAATCCGTAATCAGTACAACATGTTCGTGGTCTTTTTGATGCATCAAAATATCACATGCTGATGGATGCACATGATGCCCATCACAAATCAACTCAGCATAGGTATTTGGTAGTTCATAAACTGCACCGACCATACCTGGCTCACGATGATTAAGACCACGCATACCATTATAAGCATGAACCCAAACAGAAGCCCCTGCTTCGACTGCTTGCGCTGCTTGCTGGTAAGTAGCATCTGAATGTCCAAGAGCTACAATCACATTTTTACGAGTCGCATAATCAATAAAGTCTTCGACTTCGTCTCGTTCAGGTGCTAAAGCAATTTTTTTCAATAATCCTTTTGAACTTTTAAGCCATTGATCAAGTTCAGCTGTTGAAGGATTTTTCATATAAGACGGGTTTTGAGCCCCTTTGTATTTTTCTGTAAAATAAGGTCCTTCAAAGAAAAGTCCTTGGATCCGCGCACCGCTTTCTTTACCAGCAAAATCAGCTGCCGTACGACAAATATCATCTAAGATCTCAAATGATGCCGTCAAAGCTGTTGGTAAAAAACTTGTGACACCAGCTCCCAAAAGAGCCTTACTCATTGTCTCAAAAACCTCTTGATGATTGTCCATGACATCAACACCAGCAAAACCATGGATATGTGTGTCTACTAAACCAGGTGCCACACTAAAACCTGTATAATCTATAATGTCTGCATCATGCGGTGCTTCTGCTTGCCAATCACCAAAAGAGTCACCTTCGATAGCAAGGTAACCTGCACCTTTAACATGGTAAGGATAGTAAAATTCATCTGCTTTGATATATTTTGTCATTTGAATCGCCTCCATGCTTATATTATAAAATAAAAGCGCTTTTTTGTAAATGGTATATACCAAAATTAGACCAATTTTTATTAACAGACCTTTCTATTGATTACAGATAATAACTTTTCCTTTAGCCGTAGCATCATCCATTATCAACTCACCAAGATCAGAAACTGTAATCACTCCACTTAAAGGATTTTTGATACTAATCACTGGTGTTGTGATACCGGCTGTAACTTCTAACTTTTCAAAAGCTAAATCTGCATCAAGCATTTTACAATTAATCAATGTTAGGTTTTTACAATAACAAAAAGGTTGCGTTCCAATGATGGTACAATTTTCAAAGGTCACATTTTCGCTATACCAAGCGAGATATTCACCTTTAACAATACTATTTTTAACGACAACATTTTTAGCATGCCAAAAAGCATCTTTGGTATTAAACTCACAATCCTCAAAAATAGAATCAGAAATGTACTGAAAAGAATATTTTCCATTCAAAGTTACTTGATGAAAATGAAGTCTATCCGAATGCAACATAAAATACTCGCTAGTGACAACAGTATCCGTCATCGCAATATCTTTCACCGACCAACCAAATTCAGGTTAGATAATCTCACTGTCAGAAATGGCAACATTTGAATATTCGCGTAAAGCCTTAATCCCGTGTAGTTTCGAATAACTAATCCCAATATTGTCTGAATACCAGAGAGCAGCTCTACAATTTTCCGTCATTTCTGAGTCAGTTATCACCAATCCTTTGTCATGCCAAAATGGATAGCGTAAATTAAAATAAAAGTCTCTTACTTCGATATTCTTACTTCCTTTTAAGGCACTTTCACCACCTGCTGGTCCCGTAAATTGACAAGTATCCACTAAAATATCGGAGCTAGCATATAAAGTTCGCTCCTCGTCGTAAGTCTGATTCTTAATAAGTGTTTTCAAATCAATCTCTTTATCATCTCTTGATAGCACCATCCTACACCTTAGACTAAACTCCAAGTCAAGTGCTTATCTAATAAAAACGACAAAAAACACCTTCAAACCAGCAAAGGTTCAAAGGTGTTAAATGTATGATTAAATTTGATTTTCAAGTACTTTTTCGACCAAGTTTAGAGCGTGATCTGTGATACGTGTACATGGTGTAATCAGATCGATGAAGTTAACCCCTGCAAGTGGTGTACATTCACCGTTGTTCATGCGTTTGATATGGTTCTTACGGATGCGGCGTTCCAAATGAGCGATATCTTTATGACGATCTACCAACTCATTTGCCAAAGGTAGGTCGTTATCGATAACAACTTTCAATGAATCCAAAATCATGCGATGTGTTTCATGGTAAAGTTGATCAATTTCTTGAACGGAAGCTGGTGAGAAAGTAATATCTTTTGAAATATTGTGCTCCATCAAGTGAACCAAACTGATACTGTGGTCACCGATACGTTCCAAGTCACGTGATGAATCTAAGATACTTGATAAAATTTCACTTTCGTGTCGATTCAATTGTTCACTTGAAAGATCAATCAAATATTTAGTCAATTCTTCATCGACATTATTGATAGTATCTTCAAATTTTTGTGTCTTATCAGCGTATTTTTCATTACATGTTTCAACAAACAAGAATGCTGCTTCAAAGGCTTGTGTGGCAAAGGCACCCAAGTGAATCAATTCTTTTTTAGCATTACCAAGGGCAATAGCTGGCGCTTGTTTTAGAATAATCTTATCAAGGTAAACAGCTTTGTATTTAGCAGCTTCATCTTCACCAGGAATTAATTTTGTCACAACAAATGCCAATGTTCCAATGAATGGGAAGAGCAAGATGGTATTTGTAATGTTAAATGTTCCATGGGCAAAGGCAACCGTCATGGCTGGTGTCAATTTAAAGTGAACTTCCATCCATTGCATCAAGTTAGTAAATGGTACCAAAAGAATCATAAAGAGCACTGTTCCGACAACGTTGAAGAGAACGTGAGCTCCAGCCACACGTTTGGCTGCGATATTTGAACCAATCGCTGCTAACACGGCTGTGATACAAGTACCGATATTACTTCCTAAAAGAATAGGAATTGAGCCTTGAAGATCAAGTAAATGACCTGCGTATAACCCTTGTAAAATACCAATGATGGCAGCTGATGATTGGATAAGCATGGTCAAGCCAGTCCCAATCAAAACACCCATAATCGGTTTGTCACCTAAGGTTGCTAAATAATCCTGAAAGGCTGGAACAGTTTTTAATGGTCCCATAGCATCACCCATGATATTAAGCGAGAAGAAAATTCCTCCTACACCAAAGATGATACGTCCGATATTATTCAAACGTCGGTTTGACGTGAAGAATAACAAAGCAGCACCAATAAAAATCATTGGGAGTGCATAGTCACCTAAATTAAAACCAATCAGAAAGGACGTTACAGTCGTCCCGATATTGGCTCCCATGACAATACCAATCGCTTGTTGCAAGGTTAAAAGTCCTGCTGACACAAGACCAACAGTGATAACAGTTACCCCTGAACTTGATTGGATTAGGGCTGACATGGCTAAACCAACAAGAATTCCTAAAAAAGGATTACTCGTATATTTGTCGATATAAAAACGAAGTCTGTCTCCTGCAGCCTGTTGTAGACCGTCTCCCATATATTTAATACTGAAGAGAAAGAGTCCTAGACCTCCAAAAAAAACAAAAGCAATTTCTTGCCAATTTACTGACACAGTCTTATCCTCAAATATTATAATTTTACCGGAAAAACCCGATGTTTCCATTTTAATGTATTCAAAGAAAACAAACAAGTGTTTTTTAAGCTTTTTCTAAATTGATAACTAACTGAAAAATGCTACTCTTTTAAGATAAGCGGTCATTTTCCCCTTTTTAGTAGCTATTTCTAAACATAAATGATAAAAAGACTAAAATTTGAGAGAGGTTTTTAGAAAAAAATTAATACGCTGTCATTTATATGTTATAATAGTTAAGGGCGCTGTGCTTGCCACAGAATGCTACTAAATACGTTTATTATCAAAAAATGTGATAACAACTTCTTTGTCACATCGCATTTATTTTATTATAGAAGGAGTTTTCATGAAAGCCTCAAAAAGTGAAGTTACCTATTTTATTCTAAGTATCATTTTAATTGCCTTTGCTGGTGGTATTTACCTTTTCTTTGGTAATACAAAGACTAATACGTCAAGTTCACAACCAAAAAGCTCAATCAGTTCTTCCTCTTTTAGTCAAGCTGACCTAGAAGCTAAAGCCCAAGAATTATTATCTGCTGCTCAAGCTAATCCGTCTGCTGAAGCTGTGACAAATGCACAAGCGGCTATCAATAAAATCTCTGATGAAGCTAAGAAAACAGATTTCCAGTCTCAACTAGATGCTGTTTCTGCTGAAGTAACAAATCAAACAAATGCTGAAAATGCTGTCAAAACTGCTGAAGACAATCAAACTAGCGACAATGTCACTGCTGCTCAAGCTGCGATTGATGTGCTAACTAACCAAGCTACTAAAGATCAACTTCAAGCACGTCTTGACGCTGTTTCTAACGCTATTGCTGCTGCCAATACAGCAACTACAACTACAAATACTGCTACATCTTCTGACGACACAACTGAGTCTACTGTTGACCCAAATAACACCTCTCGCACTCCTACATCAGTTACAAATGATGGTACTTATACTTATTATAGCTATTAATGATCTCAATTGGATTTATCTTCTCGGCAATTGGTGCAACTTGCTTAGCCATTTCATCATTTGCTAAAACGAAAAAACTATGTTAACTTGGCAATTATCGGATTATTTCTTTACGATGATTGCTAATTTTTTACTCGGTGGTTACACTGGCGCTATTTCGATTAGCGTGTCTATTATTCATAACACGTTAATGATTAAACACTGGGATTCCATCTACACAACCGTTATTTTAGTGATTATCCAAGTTTCTGCAGGAACTTACTTTAACAACCTTGGTTTGATTGGCTTTCTTCCCTTGATTTCATCTGTGTCTTATACCATCATCACCTTTATGACTAGCAAAGTTCAATGGCTGCGCTGGGTTACTGTTGAAAATATGCTACTGTAGTCTTTTTACGATTTCACCATCAAAGCTTACCCTACTTTAGTTATGGATGTTGTTATCACATTAACGACCTTAATAGCTATTTCAAAATACAGTTCACTTAGTCATAAGAAAAATAAATCTTGATTTTTCATCAAGACTCAACTAGAAATAAACTCATTTTCTGATACTTTCTGCCGTGGTGAAAGTATCTTTTTTTGTTGCTCGTTTCACTCGCAAATAGTCCTAAAATCAAGTTGTGGCAATAATGACATGAAATTTATTTTAGTTAAGACGTTTTTTTAATATGCAAAAACTACATGAGTCATACTCATGCAGTTTTATATTGACTTACACTGTTTCATATCCTAATAAAATACCACCATCTTCACCGTAAAAGCTGCAAAGACCTGATGCTGGGATAAAGCGAACATCAGCTTGTGGGTATTTTTCTTTGATTTTGTCACTCAATTGTTGACAAGTTTTTTCGTTATTTGCGTGAGCAATCATAACCTTGCCACCTTGGTAACCTTCTTTGAACATTTCCTCAACGGTTGCTTGAACAGCTTTCTTTTGACCACGCACTTTGTGAAGGAGTTCCAATTTTCCTTCGTCACTAGCTTTACCAACCATGCGGATATTAAAAAGGCCAACAACTTTCCCGACTAGCTTGCTCAAACGTCCATTTTTGACAAGGTTATCCACACGTGCCAAAACAAATAGCAATTTTGTCTTTTCTTGATAAGCCGTGATAGCTTCGACCACTTCATCAAAGCTTAAGCCTTTAGCAATCAGACGATTTAATTCTTCGACGATTAAATCAATCTCACCACCTGCAGACAAAGAGTCAATAACGTGAACATTGACATTTGGATGTTCCTCCAAAAGCATGTGTTTTGCAACCTGCGCACTATTGTGACTTCCTGAAAGATTACCTGTAATCGTGATAGCAATAACATTTTCAGCACCTTGGTAAGCTTGTAAGAAGGCATCTGGGCTAGGGCAACTTGATTTTGATGAAACAGGACTTGCGTACATGGTTGTCATCATATTAGCAACGTCTAATCCTTCATCATCCACAAAAATTTCTGAACCAATTTGAATTGTTAGTGGGACATTTTGAAATTCTGTGTGTTCTGCAAGCCCTTCAATATGTCGAAGGTCACAACCTGAATCAGTCACAATTTTCCAAGTCATATCTATTTCCTCCAATTCATTCGAAATTTAAATTCATTTGACAAACAAACTATTTTCACCTAAAATTATATCATTAATGCCTTTATCTTAGTATTAAAAACAATCAGATGTCACAAGTAAGAGGGTTTTGTCATGACGGAAAAGATAATTTCAAAAAAGTCCTTACAAAATTTAAAAGTTTCTAATAAAGAATCACGAAAATTGACACGTGAAGCGCTAGAAACTGCACTTTTGCTCCTTCTTGAAAAGAAAACCTTGAGCCAAATTACGATTTCAGAACTCGTTGCTAAAGCTGGTGTCTCACGCAACGCTTTCTACCGTAATTATAAGTCTAAAGAAGCTATTTTAGAGTCTATTCTAACCCAAATCGTTCGTCGTATTTTTCGTGGTCTCAAAGCATTTGATTTGAAAAATCAGCTCTCCCAAGCATGGCTTTTCATTCTGAATGAAGCCAAAAAAGAGGCACAAGTTCTTGGCTTCATTTTTGAACAACACCTAGAAAAACTCTTGACGAGCATCGTCTCTAAACGATTAAAAGCTTACCAAAGGTTCAATAAAAAACATGATTCACACTACACGAATTCTTTCTGGAGTAACGCCATCATCTCAGTTCTTTCAAACTGGGTAGCTGATGACATGCGTATCCCTGCTGAGGAAGTAGCTGCAATCGGTTTGCCACTTTTCTTATAAGAAGAAAATACCGACCACAATTAGGTCGGTATTTTTATTATTTCAAGACATAATCGTAAATAGCCTGAGCTACTCCGGCATTGTCATTAGTTGTTGTTTCGTAGCGGCAAATAGATTTGACTTCGTCTGTCGCATTTCCCATAGCAACGCTATGATAAGCAAATTCAAGCATTTCAAGGTCGTTGGCAGCATCACCAAGTGCCATGACTTGCTCTGGTGAGAAGCCAAGTTTTTCTGACAAAGCTTTAAGAGCTGTTGCTTTAGTGTAGCCTTTTGGCATAGCTTCAAAGATATATTCTTGGCTACGAACCACACTAAAATCTTTAGCCAAAGCTGTTTCTTTTGCTTCTTGAAATGGATTTAATTGTGGCGCTTTTGCCATGTACATAGCTTGGAAGATGATTTCGTCTGTCGTCTTCATCTCATCAAGTGTGACTGCATGAGCGATATCAAAGACAAGACCAGCATCGTATTGGACAAGTTCTGGAACTTCTTCACCTACAGCGTAATAATGTTTTTCACCTGTCAAGGTTAAGCAAACATCTGGATAATCAGCAACAGCTTCGTTCAATTTATCTAGCTCTTCATTTGTGACTTGAGCATAAAAAACAAGTTCCCAATTTTTGGTATTGTAAATGGTGCAACCATTATTCATGATGATGTATTCTTCATCGTCCAAGCCCAATTTTTCAAAAAATGGAAGAATTCCTGATTTTGGACGTCCTGTACAAAGAACAATTTTTACCCCGGCTTGTGCCGCTTTTTGGATTGCTTTGACATTTTCTTCAGGAATTTTTTTATCTGAATTAAGTAATGTTCCATCTAAATCGATTGCAATTAATTTAATCATTTTTAGTGACCTTCCGTTTAATTTTTGGCAAATGCCACTGACGCCAGTAGCCTATCATACGTAAGATTGTCAGAATTAAAACTAATACATAATAGCCTGGATCGTTATGAACGATTTTAAAATAAATCGCAAGCGCCGCTAAAATTGCCCAACCAGCGTAAACTTCACTTCTAAGCACACTTGGTTTTCGACCAGCTAAGATATCTCGGACAATACCACCACCTGCACCAGTCAAAACAGCAGCAACAATCACCGCACTTAAAGGTTGATGAAGTTTAACAGCATACATAGCTCCTTGAATACTAAAAGCTGCAAGACCAATAGCATCCGTCAAGACTTCTGCTTTTCGCCAACCTTTGTGAGTAATGATATTTGGAAATACCATGATAAATAACATGGCTGCCAAGGCAAAATAAAAACACTGACTCTGAGACCAGAGGGCGCTAATCGGCAAACCAATCAAAAGATTACGAATAGCTCCACCACCAAAGGCAGTCACAAAACCTAGGATAAAAATCCCAAGTATATCAAAATCTTCTTCCATCGCGACGATTGCTCCAGATAAAGCAAAGGCGATAGAACCAATGATACTTAATAAATCCCAAACATTCATCGTCATTTTGATTCCAAACTATATTTTTTCTTACTAGACTAGTTTATCATTTTTAAAGAAGTAAAAAAACAGAGCAAGCTCTGTTTTTCTAAATTTTACTTAATTTCTTTTCCGAGGCTAAATTTTGTTCCTTTAAGCGCACGTTTTAAAAAGAACTTAAATGGACGTCCTGTGATAGTCGCTTGTTTTTTCTCTAAATCAACATTAACTGCTTTCACGCCAGAAACAGCTGATAATTTTTCAGTCACTTTTGTGACACAACCTTGGCATTTCATGCCTGTTACTTCATATGTTTTTTCCATGAGAAACTCCTTTATTTTAATGTCATGTATTTTAAGCGAAGGGCATTTAGAACCACTGACACTGAACTAAAGCCCATAGCAAGTCCTGCAATCATGGGATTAAGCAAAGGTCCACCAAAGAGATACAAAACTCCCATCGCAACTGGAATCGCTAGAATATTGTAGATGAATGCCCAGAAGAGATTTTCCTTAACCACTTTAATCGTCAAACAACTGATGCTTAAAGCTCTGAGGACATCTGAAATTTCTGGTTTCATTAGGATAATATCCGCTGACTCAATGGCAATGTCAGTTCCTGAACCTACCGCAATCCCAATATCTGCTACTGCTAACGCTGGCGCATCATTAATCCCGTCACCGACCATGGCAACCATTTTTCCTTGACGCTGCAAGTCCTTAATAGCTTGTGATTTTTGGTCAGGCAAGACTTCGCTAATCACAGTCTTAATGCCGGCTTGTTTGGCAATAGCTTGCGCGGTATTGCTGTTATCTCCTGTTAGTAAAACAACATCAATGCCTTGATTTTGTAATTTAGCGACGGTATCTTTACTGTCTGCTTTTAACAAATCCGCTACGGTAATTACTCCTAGCAGTTGCTCATTAGCCGAGATGTAAATCGGTGTTTGACCTTTTTGTGTCGCAGCCAGCACAGCTGTTTCACTCGCGGTCAAATCAACTTGTAACTCTTCCATCAATCTGCGGTTACCGACGTAAACGGTCTTCCCTGCAAGATCAGCTTGTAAACCTCGTCCTGTCAAAGAAGTGAAATTCTCAACTTCTTCCAAAGTTAGTTTGTCAGCGCTAGCTTTTTCTACAATAGCCTGACTAAGTGGATGCTCTGAATACTTTTCAACGGAAGCGACCTGAACAAGCAGGCTCTTTTCATCACCGTGATAGGCGATAACATCAACCACTTGTGGTTTTCCTTGTGTAATAGTTCCTGTCTTATCAAAGACCATGGTATCAATGTGATGAGCATTTTCAAGGACGTCACCACGTTTGTAAAGAATCCCGTTTTCAGCGCCTCGACCAGTTCCGACCATGATGGCTGTTGGTGTGGCAAGTCCAAGAGCACATGGACAAGCAATCACCAGAATAGCGATAGCGACTTGGAGAGCAAAAATAAAACTTTCACCCTTGGCAAAATACCAGAATAAGAAAGTAATCAAAGCGATAGTCATAACTGCTGGCACAAAAACACCAGCAACCTTATCAGCAATCTTAGCAATCGGTGCTTTGGTTTGTTGGGCATCTTCAACCAGTTTAATGATTTGGGCTAAAAGAGTTTCATCACCGACTTTTTCAGCACGAATGGTTAGGGAACCTTGTCCATTGATTGAAGCTCCAAACACCTTATCATCTGCTACTTTTTCCACTGGGATACTTTCACCCGTCAGCATTGATTCATCAATAGCCGAATGTCCTGACACCACATAACCATCAACAGGAATTTTTTCACCTGGTTTGACCATGATAAGGTCACCTACTTGAACCTGATCAATTGGGATTTTCTGCTCAACACCATCTCGGATAACCATTGCTTCTTTAGCAGACAAGGTTAAGAGCTTTTGGATGGCATCGGATGTTCGGCCTTTCGACAAGGTTTCAAAATATTTTCCCAAGGTAATCAAGGTCAAAATCACCGCAACTGATTCAAAGTACAGCATATGCACGTGATGAACATGCCCAAGAATGATGTGGTAAGTGCTGTAAAGACTATAGAGAAATGCTGCGGTTGTTGCCAAAGCTACTAAGGAATCCATATTAGGATGTACTTTTAACAAAGCACGAAAACCATTAACATAAAAACGGCGCCCAAAGTACATGACTGGTAAAGTCAATGCAAGCTGAACCAGCGCAAAAATCAAAGGATGCTCACTCATGCTAACAACTTTTGGCACCCACATGCCCATCATACTGCCCATCGAGAGATAAAGCAAGGGAATCGCAAAAGCCGCAGACCACAAAAACTTATGCCACATATTATGAGTGGCTTCGCTCTGGCGTTCTGATTGGCTTTTAGCTGTTGTTGGGTTAAAGACACAAGCGCCATACCCAGCATCCACAACAGCTTTTTCAATCTCAGCTTCACTGACTAAGTCAGGATTATAGCGTACAGTCATCTTCTCTGTTGTCAGATTAACAACCGCTGAATCGACATGATCTATTTTATTGACAGCATTCTCGACGGTTAAAGCACAAGCCGCACAAGTCATACCGTCAATGACAAAGACTTCTTCTTTTTCCATAAGATACCTTTCTATCAGAAATCTGACAAATCAACCATTAAAGACCAAGGTGTTCTTTACAACGACATTGTCCAGGAATACAATTACACGGTACTTCATCCAAAGCTTCTTTTTCTTTGGATGATAGCAGAGCTTGTAAATCAGCAATGTCAGAAAGTCTCATTGGCGTTTCTTTCAACAGATGTTCAAGAATAGTCTTGTGCTTACGCTGACAAAATTTATCAAATAAGTCATCAGCCTGCTGGTTCATAGCTTCTTGCTCAGACAAGAGACTTGAATAGAGAAAAGCTTTGCCAGACCTCTTTCTTGTCAAGTAACCTTTATCAACTAAACGTTTCAACAAAGTCTTAACCGTTGAGGCTGTCCAGCTATTTTTTTCACCTAGAACATCAAGAATCTGACCACTCGTCGCCGCATCTTTAGTCCAAATCACGCGTATGATATCCCATTCTGATTTTGAAATTGACATAGCATTCCTTTCTAAATATCTTTTTTGGTTTACGTTTGTAAATTCATTATATTTCTATGGTCTACATTTGTCAACTATAACTGCAAAAAATAGTCCGAAATTTAATATTTCGAACTTTAAACACAAATAACTTTGTGCTCTGAGTAATTTAGAAGAGTTTACACCTTCATTCTAGTTCTTTACACTAGAATTTGCAAGCGCGGCCATCTCTTTTGCCAATCTTTCTTTTTCAAGCGCTCACGGTAGACTGCCATACGCTCTTCATCTGCTAAGAAATGTGGTGTCAGTTGCACAATAAAATTAACAATATCATCACCGTAAGGCAAAAATAATTCTAAATCACCATCTTTTAAACGTGCTACTATAGCTGTACAGCGTTCTGGATATTTACTGATAGCACCTCTAGCATTTTGATAAGGGGCTGTGTGCGGACTGTGACCATGCATAAAGACCTGATTTTTGACTTCCCATTGATAACTAGGGTAGGCCACTTGAAGCTGTTCTTGAATAGCTTAAGTCTTCTCATAAGTAATCTCAGGGGCAAAAAAGACAACATCAATGTCACTTGCATCCAACAAACCTGGCTTTCCTGATAAGACATTCCAAACGTAATTACGAAGTGCCCCCGCAGCAAGCCAAGCATCTGGCATCTCAAGCTCAGCTATTATAGTTAAAATCGCTATCAACTCTTTATCGCTTGCAAATAAAGCTTTGAAATCTATCATTTTCCTCTCTTTGATAAGCTTTTACAAATTCTTGCAGAGCCTTTAAATCATCTACAAAAATGGCCTTATCACGATCTTCTTGTCTCAAAAATTCCGTAGTCACCATTTGGTCAAAAAGGGCTTTGAGAGGGTTATAATAACCATTCAAATTAAGAAAAAGACACGGTTTATGATGGAGCCCAATGCGTGCCCAAGAAAAAGCTTGGACAATTTCCTCAAGAGTTCCAGGACCACCTGGAAAAGCCAAAAAAAGCTCCCCATTATCCATTAAGAGTCGCTTACGCTCATCCATATCAGCTACCACAGTGAGCTCTGTTAAATGCAAATGAGCTTTTTCACGCTTTTTAAAATCAAGCGGAATAATACCATAAACCTCTCCGCCATCAGCTAAAACCGTATCTGCCAAAATGCCCATTAGACCATCTTTACTGCCACCATAGATTAATTGATGCTTCTGTTTGGCTAACCAATGACCTAATTCAATGATATTTTCCTTATAAATCGGGTCATTGCCAAAACTTGACCCCAAATAAACCGTAATTTTCATCTTCACAATATTCCTCGCTAAACCACTTTCATTATATCACACCCAAAAAAGGCCTGCCAAGTGGCAGACCTTTCTCATATAAAATTCTAGTTAACTAAAATTTATTTTTTAGCTTCCAAATCACGAAGCAATTGATCGATTTTATTTCCGTATTCGATTGATTCATCTTTGATAAATATCAAATCTGGGATTTTGTACATTGTCAAGTTGCGACCGAGTTCGCGTTTGATTGTACCTTTAGCTTTTTCAAGACCAATTTGGGCTTTTTGGTTATCTGATGCAAGTTCAGAGTGAATTGTGTAATACACTTTAGCCATTGAAAGGTCTCCAAGCATTTGAACATCAGTAATTGTCACATCTTGAACACGTGGGTCGCGAACTTTTTTATGCAAAATTTCATTGACTTCACGTTTGATTTCCATACCAACACGGTCGACACGATGATTAGCCATAGTTATTTCCTTTCTAATCTTTTTGAAAAAGCTAGGCTAAGCAAGCCTAGCTTTTATTCATTTATAACTGTAACGTTTAAGAAAAGCTACATAGGGATTGCCATATTCTCATTAGAGATTTTAGTTTCTTAGAAAATGGAGCGTTTCGACGTCTAAAACTTTCAGTCGATTATACTGAAAGTTTTAGACTAGTGTAACGTTTAGGCAAGGCACCATAGTGCTTGCCGTATTCCAATTAGAAACTTCAGTCTCAATGGGAATTAACGTTTAATTTCTTCCATAACGTAAGCTTCGATAACGTCATCAACTTTGATATCGTTGTAGTTTTCAATCATCAAACCACCTTCTTGGCCGTTTCCGATTTCTTTAACGTCATCTTTGAAGTGTTTAAGGCTGGCAAGTTTACCGTCGAAGATAACGACACCGTCACGGATGACACGTGCGCTAGCATCACGCGTAATTTTACCATTTGTAACCATGAATCCACCGATTGTACCAACTTTAGATACTTTAAATGTTTCACGGATAAGAGCTTCACCGATGATTTTTTCTTTGTATTCAGGGTCAAGCATACCTTTCATAGCATCTTCAACTTCTTCGATAACTTTGTAGATGATTGAGTGAAGACGAATATCTACTTCATCAGCTTCTGCTTGTTCGCGAGCTTGTGGTGTAGGGCGGACGTTAAATCCAATGATGAAGGCATTTGATGCTTCAGCAAGAGTAACGTCTGATTCGTTGATAGCACCTACGGCTGAGTGAACAACTGAAACTTTTACGCCTTCAACATCGATTTTAAGAAGTGAGGCAGCAAGGGCTTCAACAGAACCTTGTACGTCAGCTTTGATGATGACGTTAACAGTCTTAACTTGACCTGCTTTAAGGGTATCAAAGAGGTTTTCAAGACTAACACGTTGAGTAACTTGACGTTGTTTCAACAAAGCACGTTTAGCACGTTCTTCACCGGCTGCACGCGCAGCTTTTTCATCTTCGTAAACCGCAAAGTGGTCACCTGCCATAGGCACATCATTCAAACCAGTGATTGATACTGGTGTTGATGGTTCTGCCACTTTAACACGGCGTCCAAGGTCATTAACCATAGCACGAACACGACCGAATGTGTTACCAACAACGATTGGGTCTTGAACATGAAGAGTACCTTGTTGGACAAGAAGTGTTGCCACAGGTCCTTTACCTTTATCAAGACGAGCTTCGATAACAGTACCGATAGCGCGAACTGTTGGGTCAGCTTTCAATTCTTCCATTTCAGCAACAAGAAGAACTGTTTCTAACAATTCATCAATGTTTTTACCAAATTTAGCTGAAATTTCAACGAATTCACAGTCACCACCCCAAGCAGTTGAGATGATTCCGTGTTCTGCCAATTCACCGATAACACGTTCTGGGTTAGCACCTGGTTTATCAATCTTGTTGATAGCAACGATGATTGGGACACCAGCGGCTTTAGAGTGGTTAATAGCTTCGATTGTTTGAGGCATAACACCGTCATCAGCGGCAACAATCAAGATAGTGATATCTGTGATTGAGGCACCACGCGCACGCATTGATGTAAAGGCCGCGTGACCTGGTGTATCAAGGAAGGTAATTTTCTTACCATTTTCAACGATTTGGTAAGCACCGATGTGTTGAGTGATACCACCAGCTTCGCCTGTAGCGACACGTGAATTACGAAGGGTATCAAGAAGGGTTGTTTTACCGTGGTCAACGTGTCCCATGATAGTTACGACAGGAGCACGTTCAACCATTTCGTCTGGGTTGAGGTAGCCTTCGTCAGCAAAGAAGCGTTCGATATCAGCTTCATCAACTTCGACTTTTTTGTGTGCTTCAATACCATAATCAACCATCAACAATTCGATTGTATCACTGTCGAGGGATTGGTTTTGAGTGGCCATAACACCCATCAAGAAGAGTTTCTTAACGATTTCTGCTGGTTCGCGTTTGATACGTTTTGCGATCTCAGCAACAGTCATGCCTTCAGTATATTCAAATTCTTTAGGTAATTCGTGGAACTTACGCTCTGTTACAGGTTTTGGAGCATTGTTACGATTGTTATGTTTACCTTTTTTGTTTTTCTTATTATTATTCCAGTTACTATTTCTTTGATTTCTCACTTGGTTATGATTATTCCAATTTTTTCTATTCTTGCGTAGTCTATCTTCATTATCACGTTCATAATCACGTGATTTTTCAGGACGAGCTTGTTTCTTACGACGTTTATCTACAGCAGGTGCTGCTTGTTCTGCAGCCACATATTTTGACGCAGAAGTTGCAGGTTTTGCTGCTTTTGCTTTGTGTTCTGCAGCCTTAGCTTTCGCTTCCACATGAGCTTTGTGCTCTTGTTCTTTAGTTGCTTTTGCTTTACGCTTAGCAGCTTCTTTTTCGTGAATGCGATTTTCGCTTTGGCGAGAATACTCAGCATTTTGTTCTGCTTTCAAAGCAGCGGCACGTGCCTTGAAATCGATACGTGGTTTTGCTGCTTGATTTCGATCGTTTCGTTGATCTCTTTGGTGATTATCACGCTGTTGATCTCTTCGATTATGATTTTGAGAATTGCGATCGCGTTGTTTGCGATTATTTCGGGCATTCTCTTGCCTGTCACGATTAGAACGATTGTCGCGTCCTTTATTGTTATTGCGCTTTTTATCGCCGCCTTTAGCTCGTTTTTCAGCTTCAGCTTTAGCACGCGCTTCACGTTCCGCCTTGAAATTACGGCTCTGAGGTTTAGCAGGAGCTACTTTAGGAGCTTCTGCAACTATTTTCTCAGCTACTTTTTCAACTTTGGCTTTTGCCGCAGCTGGTTTAGCATCCCCTGAGAATTTCGCCACAATTCGTTTGGCATCAGATTCGTCAACGCTAGAAGAATGGCTCTTCACATCAAGTCCTAGCTCTTGAGCATAGTCAACAACTTCTTTGCTTGATTTGCCCAGTTCTTTAGCGATTTCATATAATCTTTTCTTTGACAATTGATGTCCTCCTATTCTGTTAGTTCATAAGAGTCCTCATTTTCTTTGAAAATCCAGCGTCTGCTATGGCAACCACTTTACGTGGTTTACCAAGCGCAGCACTTAATTCCAGTGTGTTAAACACTGTGGAGACTTCTACTTTGTAATAATGACTTTTATCAGTTGTTTTCTTTGTCAAATTATCACCAGCATCATTTGCCAGAAAAACAAATTTTGCTTTGCCAGATTGGATAGCCTTAATGACTAATTCTTCTCCAGAAATAACTTTTCCTGCACGTTGTGCTAGGCCAATTAAATTTGACAATCTTTGGTGGTTATTCAAGACCTAACTCTCTTCTTTTGACTTTGTGATCTACGTAAGCAATCAATTCATCATAAAATGATTCAGGAACTTCCATTGAAAAGCTACGGTTAAAGACGCGTTTTTCTTTGGCTTGAAGAGCTTCTGCATTGTCAAGTTTGATGTAAGCACCACGTCCGTTTTGCTTACCAGTTGGATCGATAAAAATCTCACCTTCTTTGTTCTTAACAATGCGAAGTAAATCACGCTTATCAATAACTTCACCTGAAACAACTGATTTTCTTAAAGGTATTTTACGTGTTTTAGCCATGAAACACCTCTATCTTTCTTATTCTGCGTCGTTTGCTACAACTTCTGTTTCAGCAGTTTCAGCAACTTCTTCAGCTGGAGCAGCTGCTTGTTCTGCACGTTCAGCTTCAAGTGCTTCATATTCTGAAGCAGATTTGATATCGATACGGTAGCCAGTCAAATGTGCGGCCAAACGAACGTTTTGTCCACGACGACCGATAGCAAGTGACAATTTGTTGTCAGGAACAACAACAGTTGCACGTTTGCTGTCTTCTTCGTCGAAAAGAACCATATCAACTTCAGCTGGTGCGATAGCGTTGTAGATGAATTCAGCTGGATCTTCAACCCATTGGATAACATCAATATTTTCTTCAACAGGAACTTCTACGCCAGCTTTAGCATCGTAACGTTTTGGATGGAATTTGCTGATAACTTTTTTGATGTTGCTTCCACCACGACCAACGATTGTACCGATAGCATCAACGTTTGGATTGTGGCTACGAACAGCAACTTTTGTACGATCTCCAGCCTCACGTGAAACGCTCATGATTTCAACAGTTCCGTCAAATACTTCAGGAATTTCTTGTTCCATGATACGTTTGATGAATTGAGGGTGGCTACGGCTTACAAAGACGTTAACACCTTTTGGATTGTTTTCAACTTTGTAAACGTAAACTTCTATACGGTCGTGTGATTTCCATGTTTCACCAGGAATTTGGTCTTGGTGTGACAATTGTGCTTCAAGAGAACCAAGGTTAACATAGATGAAACGTTGGTCGAAGCGTTCAACAGTACCAGTCATGATTTCGCCTTCATGTTGTTTGTACTCGTTGTAAGTCACTTCACGAATTTGACGATGCATTTTTTCCATGATTGTTTGTTTAGCTGATTGAGCAGCCACACGACCAAATTCAGCAACAGATTCTTCAAAGCGAATTTTGTCACCTAATTCGTAAGCTGAGCTAATTTTCAATGCATCTGACAAGCTGATTTCTAGACGGCTATCAAAAACTTCTTCAACAACTTCACGAACTGTGTAGACTTTAAAGTCACCTTTTTTGTCGTCGAATTCAATAACACATGATTCAGATTGACCATAACGACGTTTATAAGCTGATTTCAAAGATTCTTTGACAGCGTCGATGATATCGTCTTTGTTAATGTGTTTTTCTTCTTCCAAAATACGGAAGGCTTCTAGCATTTCTTTGCTCATTTTTTTCATTGCCCTGCATGGATAAGCAGGATGTAATCCTTTCGTTTATATCTAAGTAAAATCAGATTGTAGTTTGTTGTAGTAGTTTGACTACAATTTCACTGCCAAACGCGCTTTTGCAACTGTTGAATATGGAATTTCAACGGTTTTCTTGCGTGTTTTGTCCAAATAATCAATGGTCAATGTTTCACCATCAAAAGCTACAAGGTCTCCTTGGAACACCTTAACTTTATCAATAGCTTTGTAAAGACTAACATTGACATAAGAACCTACAGCTTTTTCAAGAGCTTCTTTCGTTTTTAACGGGCGTTCTAAACCAGGGCTAGACACTTCCAACATATATTGCTCTGGAAATGGGTCTGGTTTAATCGCATCAAGCAAAGGGCTGATGATTTCAGTCAAATCAGCTGTATCATTTACGGTAATCCCTTCTGGTTTGTCAATTAAAATGCTAAGCACATAATCGCTACCCATTTTCCCATACTCGACATCAACCAATTCAAACGGCTCTTTAATAGCTGGTGCAACCACTTCTGTAACGACATCAATGATTGTATTTGCGTTTGCGATAAGAATCCCCTCCTTTATCTTTCAAAATCAAAAATAGAAAGTTCACTACGCTCATTCACTTCTAGAAAGTAGATTTGTAGCGTCTCATCGTAGAACTTTGCTCTTAATCTCGTGTAATCACTAGCCTTTTAGGCTAAAATGAGATTTAAGCACCACAAGAGGCGAAGTCACAAACTCCGCCTCCTTCTACATATTTTCTATTATAGTAGCATATTTTATTTGAAATATCAAGACTTATGCTTGATAAAGCTAGAAAACTTACCCTTTTCCAGCAAGAATATCTGATACTTTATACAATCCTGGGGAATATGTCCGACCGAAAAGCTTTTTCGTCAAGGCATTAAACGTATAATGGTCATCTAAAATCAAGACTTCGTCATATGTTTTTAAGAGTGCAATAGAGTCATCGTCTGTTAAATTGAAATCATCTCTAGTATCGACATTTTCATTCCAGAGGTAATAACTACTAGTATATTGGACAAAATAACTATCTACATTCTCCTTGTCTGCTGTTACAACCAAAATTCTATCCGTTGACGAATCACTCTGACTTCCAGTAAGCTGATGAATTTCTTTTGCGACCTCGTTTGTTTCCTGATTGTTATTGTAAACAATGCTATTATTTTCTGACAAGAACATTCCAATGGCATAAACTGTCAAAACAAGGCTTGCGTATTGGTACAAGCGTTTATTAAATAAGCTCTTGTAAGACCTAGCATTACGTTTACTAATGATTTTTTCATACAGACACTTGTCCATTACCCATGCTAAAGACATGGTCAAACAACCAAAAGCAAAGATAACGATGCTCGAAGCATAGCGCTCAAATCCTGCTAATTCTAACGCTTCATCAGTCGGCATTGCTGTCAGATACATGAGCAAAATACCAATATAGTAAGTCACAATCGAAATATCAACAAATCCCCATGTCAACAAGACAAATTTCTTATATTTCAAACGAATGCCAATCACAACAAAGGCAATCAGCATAATCAGATTGATTATCAAAATTCCATTGCTTGCCAAACTGTCAAACGTAAACACCGATTTGACAAAAAGAGTGATAATTTTTTGTGGGTCGCCTGACAGATTTCCCGTCAATACCTGACCAAGTTCTGACATGGACACCGCATGCTTGGCACTTGAGGCATTTGGAAAGTTATCCGTCACATGCTTTTGCCAAATAACAAAAGGAAGAAAGCTGACTAGTAAGGTCATTATGAGCAGCACTAGTGCCTTTAAACGTGCTCTTTTACGAACAAGTAAACGCACAATACAAACCACATAAGCTACTAAAACGAGAGCAACAAAGAAAAGTCCACTTACTTTGACGATACTTAATAATCCAAGAATTACCGCCGTATTTAGCGACAAAAACCAGAAACGATTACGATAGGCAAAACAACCTGCTATGGCTGCCAAAGCCAAGGCTGGAAGCAGAAAATCAACCAGCAAATTATTTAATCGAATAGCAATGTTGAACGTATTAAAAACAGCAAACGAAGCAAAAATCATGCTAACCATTAAGACACGTCGATCATCACGAAGTGCTGCAAACATGGCATAAAGAGATGAAGCAATCAAGAAGAATTGCCCGATCAACATACTGCCTTCTGAAAAGCCTACGATAGTCGTGAAAAAATAAATGAAAAGTGAACTTCCAACAGGATAGGTATAATAACTAATAATCGTATCCTGCTGTGTTGGCAAAGCATTATTGATATGGAAAAATTTTACAATCGTTGCCCAATGCGTAAAATTATCATAATGTAAAAGCGGTGAATACCAGAGCGTTATTCCAAACAAAAGCAAATAAGCCATCATTCCAAGCGCAATATAATCAAGTCTCCTAAAGCGATATTTCTTTTTCCATACCGCCCAAAGATAATAAAGACTCAAAAGACAGCCTAAAACAGAAATGGCATACACAGTCTGTAACATAAAGCCTAACAAACTACCAAGGTACAATACCAATGTAATGACCGAAAATGTAAACACCCATGTCAAACGACGATTCATCTTCACAGTATTACGGAAAAAAGCATCATACCCTATAGTAATTACAAAGAACAACAGTAATCTAGCAATACTAATCATACTCTCCCTCTCCACTCATTGGCTAAGGCTTTAAAAGTAGGTAAGCTATCCAAATCCGCTAAATTGGTAACTTGATAAAGCGATTCGCCTCTATCAATATCATAGGACACAAAAGTCAACTGAATTGGTAAATCTTTGTAGGTAAATGCGACATTCGGTTCTTTTTTAGGATTTGTCAATTTTCCAGAAAATGTCATGTAATAATAATCTGTCTTTCTAAGCTGGCGTTTTTTTCCAGCAACTTGAACCTCTTCATTGACTCGGACTTTCGGAAAAGCTACTTGGTCATAGGCTGAAATAGGACGTTCATTACTTTGGAAACGTTGACTAAAGTTCTCAAATAAATCATCCCATGTTGTCATCCAAGGGTCTTTTTCCTTCGGAAGATTGTGATTAACGCGGTCATAAATGTACTGATAAAATTCACGCTTATCAGCTTCAGGAACTTCTGAAAATTGAACGCCGTAGCGCCAGCCATTATCAATCGCAAAAACACGAATAACATGACCTTTTACCCTCGCATGATAATCACGTGATTGCAAATTAAGCGTCAGTTCTTTTTCTTTCGGCAAATACAATGGTAAATCCGTATAGAATGAAATCCCCGTTTCTGAAATATCACAGACTCTCACTTGGTAAGAATCATCATCAACCTCAACAACCATAGCTTCATCAACAGTAAAACGCTCACTTGAGCGATAAATCGGACGACCAAACGCACAGAAAATCGCAAAGGTCAAATTGATAATATGATAAATTAACCAAAAACTGATAATACTTCCATAAAAAAGCTCTGAACCAAATTTTCCATAGTTAAAAATCACCAAACCATAAACGGCTAATCCCCACAAAACAAGATAAGGAAGCGCATAAAGGTACAACGTCCACGACGTATCATTTCCCTTACGTGTCACCTTAAATTTTTTCTCGCTAATGCCAAAGGACTCCAACATCATGGGAATAAACAAATACGGAGCAAAAATCGTTTCCACAATTTCTCCCCAAACCTGTGTTCGGTATTGTTTTGAGACTTCTCGCATTGACAAGCGTGTCAAGGCGTAACTTGGCAACCAGAATAGGAACAGTAGCCAGATATTTGACACCACCACACGCACATGGAAAACCGTATATAAAATCGGCGCCAAGATATACAACAACCGTCTAAAGAAAGACCACCAATAAAGATAGCTATTAATATAAACAATTCTTTGCCCCTTTGTCAATTTGGGATTAAAGAAGATATTCATATTGTAGCTACTGCGAATAACGCCACGTCCCCAGCGCACGCGCTGTTTGATGACACTCTTCAAATCTGTTGGCGTTAACCCACTAGCCATTGGACTTTTCGTCGAATAATTTACATAGCCAGCCACATTCATCCGAACACCTAGCTCGAAATCCTCCGTAATGGTATCTGTCGGAAAACCACCAACATCTTCAATCGCCTTGCGGAAAATAACCGTATTAGATCCCGTATAAACCGCTGCACCGTGCGAATTATTGAAAATATTAATTTCTTTGGAAAAGATATCTTGTTCGTTTGGTAAGGTTGATTCTGAAAACAAGTTAAATTGGAAAATATCAGCATTGTAAAAACTTTGTGGCGTTTGAATCAAACCAACTTTTGACTTATCATAATCGTCACCATTTTCATAAGCCTCAACTTGTTCAACAAAATAAGGCACAGTCTCCAACAGGAATTTACGATAAGGAATCATATCAGCATCAAATGTCGCCACCAAAGGTGATGACGTCTGACGTAAAGCATTATTGTAGTTTCCTGATTTGGCATCTTTATTATCCGCCAAACCAAAATAACCAACACCAAGCTCATCAGCCAATTTGGAAACTTCTAGACGATTGGTATCATCACAGACGTAGATATGCACCTTAGACTTATCAGGATATTCCATAAAAGTGCAGGCATTAATCGTCTTATAAAGCAACTCTGGATCCTCATTATGCGTTGCAATCAAAACATCCACATCTGGGTAACGCTCCTTAGCGATCTCAGGCTTCTCAAGCTCAAAGTCCTTTTGCTTATTCCAAATGAGAATGTAACCTGTAATGGCTGAAACTACCTCACTTCCCCACAATAAAATCCCAAAGATTAGCGCAAACCATGAATCATGCCACGGAATAGTCGCCACCAAACGCCAAGTTAAATAAAAGGCAGTCGTTACAAATGCAACGAAATAGAGTACCCTCTTACTGGTCTTCATTCTCGCCTCCACTAAAAATCAAATGTTTTTGCACAAAATAACTGACAAAGAAAAGTGTACCATCAACTAAAATCTTCACCAATGAAATTGGCAGCATCGTCAAGGCATTTCCTAGAACTGTTACCAATAAACTTGACAAAACAATCTGTACTACCACCAAAGTGAAGTATTTTATCGCACTATTTGATTGACCTTGTTTAAAAACCACTTTATAATTCAAGGTGAAATTAACAACAGATGATATCGCACGCGCTAAAACCGAAGCTAACGTCACCGCACTAAAACTCAATCCATTAAACAAAGAAATTAAAATCGTAAAAGCAACAATATCAACCAAGAAGGAAGACAATGATGAAAAAATGTACTTGAAGAAAACCTTGTAAATTCTAATCGAGTCACGAATTACATCAAAATGTGATGACTGATTTTCCTCTAAATAAATCGTTGCAATGCCAACTTCACAAATTGAAATATTGTCCTCTTTTGCCTCAAGTAACATATTCATCTCAAATTCATACCGTTCACCCTCCACGGTTAAGAGTTTTGGTAGCCATGACATAGGAATCACACGAAGCCCTGTTTGCGTATCAGAAACGTTCATACCTGTCATAGCCCCCAAGACGTCTCTTGTCAATAAATTTCCCAATTTACTACGTAAAGGAACAGATTTTTCAAATGTTCTAACACCCAGCACCAAACTATCAGGATGTTGCAAAAATTCAGCCAAACATTTCATCAGGTCTTCGTAGGTATGTTGACCATCAGAATCAATCGTCACAATTCCTTTGGCATTAGGAAAATTATCCAAAATATATGAAAAAGCCGTTTTTAAAGCACGACCTTTTCCTTTATTCTCAGCGTGTTTTTGCAAGTGACAAGCATAGTTACTCTGCGCTATTGCAAATAATGGTGCAAAATCAGCTCCACTACCGTCATCGACTAGAATAATGTCAAACATTTGATTTTCCTTATCCCGAATATTTTTCAAAAGTTCCAACAAACGGTCATCAGGTTCATAGGCAGGAATGACAATAACAACATCTTGAAACATCATCGACGTTCTCCTTTCTGACTTTTATTTTCGTACATTTTCTTATCAGCTATTGCACAAAAATCAACGAAGTTTTTATGTGATTGATAAGAGTCCGTATAAGCACCTAAAGATGCTGTAACCCACATATCTTTGAGAGTCATTTCTGCTTGAACAAGTTTTATTAAAAATTCAGCTTGATTTTCAGGAACTCCAGGGAGTAAAACAGCAAATTCATCTCCGCCTATCCTTGCTATTACAGCACTTTCAGGCATTATCTTCATTAAAATATCACCAAACTCAATAAGAATTTTATCTCCCGTAGCATGTCCAAAGGTATCATTGGCTTCTTTGAATTTATCCAAATCAGATATAATAACCGTAATCCTTTCTTCTTTACGCATCAGACATTCCTCAAAAGCAAGCTCAATATATCGTCGATTATGAACCCGTGTTAAAACATCTTCGTATGCTATCTTCTGTATTTCAAGTTCATGAACTCTCTGCTCTGTAACATCAAGAACACAACAAAAAACGCCAATCACTTTTTGGCGATTGTTATAAACGGGAGAATACATGTTTTGCCAGTAAAGCGTTTTATCACCTGCCTTGATAGTATCCATAAATGTAAACGTTTCACCCTTCTTCGCACGATCAACATTCACTTTTAAACGCGCAGCCTCTTCACCATCAAGATAATTCATTGGAAAATCACCAATTTTGGGAGTGAAATGAAAGACTTCTTCCATAAGCCGAATATTGTTCTTATTGACCGCAATAAAGCGATAATCTAAGTCTACAGCATAGACATTAATAAGCTTCGCACTCTCTAAAATAAAGTGGGATAATATATATTGTCTTCGATTAAGGTGAGAAGCTATGGTACAGAGGACGAGTATCACGACCAAGGTTACCAAAATGGTAGGATTATCATGATCAATCCAAGCATCATACACTAAGTACGTTAATAACATTAACGCAGCAAAAATACTCAAATACGTTAACAATCTTTGGTGCTTGATTAAAAAATCACTTACTTTTCCTAAAATCATTTCAGCCTTACCATTTTCTAGGTAGTCATACTACCAGCAGCTTGCTCCAAACAATCAAACTGTAGTTACTAATTTTTAAAGATTTCTTAACTCTGGTAAGAGTTTTTCCCATTCATAACCCCATGACTATAGAATCATCTGACCCTCATTTTATAGTAGATTATAGCAAAAAAATTAAAAATAAAAAATACCCTAATTTTTTAGTCATTATTTATAAAGTAAAGGGCATTTTTTACTATTCAATTGTGTAAGGAGAGGAGGGGATTTGAACCCCCGAATCCAATTGGACTACACGCTTTCCAAGCGTGCGCACTCGGCCACTATGCGACCTCCCCGAAAGAAGCTTAGATAACCACTTCTTTAACCAGTCCACTAATTACTGAAATTGTGCTTCAACACGGTAAATGACTTGTCCTTTTTGAGAAAATTTTTCCTCATATTCAGTCATGACATTTCCCTCAAAATCACTAGCATGTAAGTCTAACCAAACTTGTTTTAAAATCATGCCATATTGTGAGAAACTTACCAAACTGTATTCAAACAAACCACGGTTATCCGTTTTGAAATGAATTTCACCTTGTTCAGGTAAGATTTGACGGTAAGTATCTAAGAATGTTTTGTAAGTCAAACGACGTTTTTCGTGACGTTTCTTAGGCCATGGATCTGAGAAATTCAAATACATCAAATCAATTTCGCTATCCGCAAAATAATTTGTCAAATCAGAACCATCAACTAGCAATAAACGAACATTTGGTGCTTGACTATCTAGAACTTTATCCAAAGCATAGCTAAGCACTGATACTTGAATGTCAATTCCGATATAGTTAATATCTGGATTTTGCAAAGCCATTCCAGTAATGAATGCCCCTTTTCCTGAACCAACTTCGATGTGGATTGGGTTATCATTACCAAAGACTTCACGCCAATGTCCTTTTGCTTCTTCTGGATTTAAGATAACATAGTGTGGGTTATTTTCTAAGTGCTCCTCAGCACCCTTACGTTTTCTAACTCGCATTATTTCTTTTTACTAACTAACTCCCTAAATTTTCGTAAGCCGTAAATTTCTTGGTTGACGTGTTCCATATCACGTTTGTCAAAACATTTCAAAATCTGTGATAGATATGAAAATTGCCCATACCAAGCAACTTTACTGCGTACTTTTTCATTGTCTTTATAGCCATAAGAATTCAACCACTCACCCCAACGTGTGTAAGGAATGTAGTGACTCAAAAGAAAGGCTACGTCGTACATTCGATCTGTCAAACGAACTGAATCCCAGTCAACAAGGTAAATCATACCACTTGTTGTAATAACCCAGTTACTGTGTTTGATATCCCCATGTACAATAGTCGCAACTTCAGAACGAAATTCTGGTAAGCTACGTTTTAGTTCTTTTACAATCCCTTGCAAATACGTATTTTCACGAATTTGCAAGGGTGCATTTTTTTCCCAGTCAACCAACAAATCATATGGATTTTCAATCTTATAGTTTAACTGTAACAATTGGTTAACCAATGGTCGTGACTTGTGTAAACGTAAAAGAATATGGACAATTTGTTTACTACCCATATCCTCTTTAGTCAAAATTCTTCCATCAAGCCATTCTTGTGCACTCATTGTATCGCCATTACCAGTGCGACGCACCCACAACAATTGTGGCGCAATCTGCTCTTTAGCAAGAGCTGGTAAAATTGGTGTTGTGTTAAACTTGATAAAGATTTTTTCACCATTCGGATATTGACCAATAAAGGCTTTCCCACTTTTTCCTCGAAGTGGTGTCATTGTCAATTCCTGATCTGATACTGTTGTCACCTGTCTGCCCTCCTTTTCTTTCATATATAATACGTTAATACTTTTCTTCACCTTTATTTTACTTGTTTTACAGCCCCTAGTCAATCATCTTCGCAATTTTGTAAGGAAGATACCATTCTGTAACAATTACAGTAATCAAAATCAGAAGCCCTGCAGCCTTCAAAGAAAAACATAGCAGAAGCTCAATCAAGCAAATAACATAAGACAAAGTCTTCAACAAAGCCTTTAAATTAGCCAGTTTCTGTATTTCTGAAATAGGGTATAAGCGTGTTAAATATTGATACTCAAAATGTTGGGCAAGTCCTAACAACTGAAACAGTAAAAGATAATTCAAAATCAAAGCAAGTCCAACTGCTACCAAATGATTTGGAATAAATAGCAAAGCAAGAACACTTAACAAAACCAAACGCAAGGTCAAAGCTAGATAATCTGAACTGCGAAGAAAAGCCCTAAGATAAAGGTTTGACCATGTTTTATCGTGACCTTTCTTAACCAAAACAAGAAGCTTATCTAAGTAAGCACGACGTTTGACGCTTGCTGAAATTCCTTTAACCGTTGTAAAGAGAGCAAAGAATTTCAAAATAGATTGACGACGCTTAGTTTCATAAGTAATGGCAGCTTCCCAAGAAAAATGATCATCTCTAAAAAAGACTTTTTCTTTTCTTGCCATAATCACCCACTTGATACCAAGCAAAATTAGCAAAAGTACCGAAAATACAGGAATTGAGAAACCTAATTTAAAGAAAATGGGTGCTAACAACAAGAAAACAGCCGTTTGCAAAACTGCCCAAACACCAAAAGAACGCACTCTCGCTTGATGAATCCAAGCCACCACTTCTTCTTCCTTTGGCAAATAAAATAGTTTATCTGGTGCCTCAATATAAGTCGCAATTTTTCCAAGACTAAGCAGGGCAACTGTCACAATAACTAGAATAGCCTCAAGCCACCAATGCCGCTTTGGAAAATGCTTCAATAGTTCTCCGTATTGAACCATCAAAAAACCTGATAAGAAAAGCAAGACCAAGACAAAGTGATCGTTCAATACATAACGTAAGTATTTCAGACATTGCCCTAAAAAGAGGCTGCGTCGTTTTCGAAAAACTTCTTTCATTTCTATCCCTCTTTAGTTAAAGCTATGTAAATATCGTTCAAACTAGCATCTTCTTGACCAAAAGCTTGACGCAATTCAGCTAGATTTCCCATTGCACGCACTTGACCATGATGCAAAATCACAAATCGATCACACATTTTTTCAGCAGCATCTAACACGTGTGTTGACATCAAAATAGCTTTGCCTTTTGCTTTTTCCTGCGCTAGCAAATCCGTTAAATCAGAAATCGCCAAAGGATCTAGTCCCAAAAATGGCTCATCAACGATAAACAAATAAGGATCAATCATAAAGGCGCAGACAATCATAACTTTTTGCTTCATCCCTTTTGAAAAATTAATCGGGAACCATTCAAGCTTATCAGACAGACGGAAAATTTTTAGCAATTCCTTAGCACGCGCCATCGCTTGATCAAAATCAAGGTCATAAGCCATAGCAACCGTCTCTAAATGCTCACGTAAAGTTAACTCTTCATACAAGCTTGGCGTTTCAGGAATAAAGCCAATCTTTTTGCGATACTCTGCTTGGTTATCAGCCAAAGTCAAGCCGTCAAGCGTAATCTTTCCTTGATAAGGCGTCAAAAGTCCGATAACTTCATTAATCGTCGTTGACTTCCCAGCACCATTTAGCCCAATCAAGCCGACCAACTCACCGTCACCAACTTCAAAAGAAATATTTTTTAAAACAGGGATATTAATGTATCCACCTGTGACATTTTCAATTTTTAACATAAGCTACCCACATTTTTTTGATATAATAATTATAACAAAATCAAAGGATTATAGGTGATTCAAATGGAAAATTGCATCTTTTGTAAAATTATCGCAGGTGACATTCCGTCATCAAAAGTTTATGAAGACGATAAAGTCTTAGCTTTCTTAGACATTTCACAAACCACTAAAGGACACACTCTTCTCATTCCAAAAGAACACGTTCGTAACGTCCTTGCTATGTCTGAAGAAACTTCACAAGAACTCTTTGCGCGCTTGCCAAAAATTACGCGTGCCGTTCAAAAAGCAACTGGTGCTGTTGGCATGAACATTGTCAACAATAACGAAGAAGTCGCTGGACAAACCGTTTTCCACGCTCACGTTCATCTCATTCCACGTTATGCTAGCGACGACGAATTCTCACTTAACTTTACAGAACACGAACTAGATTTTGAAACTCTTGGAAAATTAGCAGAGCAAATTACTAAAGAGGTGGAAGCATGAAATTAAGCTCTTTTATCGCCTTAGGCCTAGCTGGCTGCGCTGGATTTACAGCCTACCAAGCTTACCAAAAACGCGAAGAGATTAAAGACGATATCGCTGATGCTAACGACATCAGTGACAAAATTGCCAGTGATATTACAAAAATCAGCAAAGCGATTGATAATATCAACCAACAATTACCAAAACTTGAAAGCATTAGCCAAGAATTGGACTACAAACGTCGCTTATTTGAACAAGAAAGCAAAAGCCGACTTGAACAAATCAAAACGACACTTTCAAAATACCAAGAATTAGAACAATAACAAAAAGTACTGGAAAATTCCAGTACTTTTTGTACGCCTCTCAAATCTAAAATGAAAAGCCGACCAAATAGTCGACTTTTTTATGTTAATATGCATAAGCACTTGCATCTTGTGAATAAGTATCGGTTGAGTAATCACTGTAGCCACTGTTGCTATAATCACTATAACCAGTGTCATAACCTGTGCTATAGCCACTATCATAACTGCTATAATCGCTACTATAATAAGATGAAGTACCGTAAAGATTCTCAGAAAGAACTGCTGTTGTTTTTAATTCTGTGCTTTCTTCTAAACCAAGTTGTTTCTTAATACGGTTTTGCACCTCAAGCAAATGATCAGAACTTACGATTTCGTAAGAAATTTCATTAATCGTTTGTCCTTCACCCTCTAACTGATACGTTTCAATATTTTTTAGAGAATCCGCATAACCAAGAAGACTTGGAATGGTACGTGATGAAATTTCAACGTTTGTTTGCATGTTCTTACTTACAGCAGATAGAATTTTCTTGTAAGATGACACGCTATCAAGAGCTAAAATTTTCTTAAGCACTTTTTGAATAACTTCACGTTGACGTTGTTGACGACCGTAGTCACCTTTTGGATCTTGGTGACGCATACGTGCGTATACCAAAGCTTGGTCACCATTAATTTTGTGAGTTCCAGGTTCGATTGATGACGTATACTCAGGCTCTGTTTCTTCAATTGAGATTGGGAAATCAAAATTATTTGTGACTGTGATACCACCTACGGCATCAACTAAGTCGACCAAACCTTGCATGTTGATTTGCATGTAGTAATCAATTTTAATATCTAGCAAATCTTGAATGGTCATAATAGCCATTTGAGCTCCGCCTGAAGCATAAGCAGCATTCAATTTAGCTTGAGCACCATTCATATCATTATCTTCAGGTCCTGTTAATTCAATAAGAATATCACGTTCAAGACTTGTCATTGTTGTTGTCTTCGTCTTAGGGTTAACAGTTACCAAAATCATTGAGTCACTGTTACCTTCCCAAGTTGAATGACGTTCAGAATCCCCTGTATCAACCCCCATCAAGAGAATTGAGAAAGGTTTTGTCTGTTTAATAGCATTGCTACTTGAACCAGACGTCTTGTAATCCTTAAACGTTTTTGAGAGCTCACTTGTTGAGAAATTGTAAGCACTTGTAATATAAACACCTAATGCAACAACTGTTGTCACAACGATTGCTGCTATCATAAGCAGAATTTTTTTTCCGAGTTTCATTTGTTTACTTTTAGTCTATCAACCTACTCATCAAGTAGACGTCAAGAAATTCTCCATCTTTAGTTTTTGCGCCACGTTCTTTTGTAGCTTCAATCTTAAAATCGAACTTTTCATAAAGGTGAACAGCTCTGCTATTTCTAGCCTGAACTGTCAGCTCCAAACGACGAATCACTGGCGTGTGGCAAGCCCAATCAAGAGCAACTTCCATAAGAAGTGAACCGAGACCATACCCCCAGTATTTTTCTTGCACAGCAATGAAAATATCACCGATATGATTAGTTTGTGGTGAGCTAGTGCTGGATACATTTAAAACACCAGCCAACTTTTTACCAACTCTTACGACCAAGCAAATTTCATTAACAGACTCGAGATGTCGCGCCAAGAAAATCTCCATATCTTCTTGCGACAAAATCGTCTCTGCAACCACAAAATCTGTCTCTTGGCTAACCTGACTAAGCAAATCAACCAAGGTTTTGACATCAGAGAGCTGGGCTTCTTCAACGATTACCTCTTGTTCAGCCACATTCTATAGCCTCCGAAAGTTCCTTACTTCGTGGGCCATTAGATTGTAACTCAATGTCACGACCATCTCCTGAAGGAGTGATAATGATTTCTAAGTAATCGCCAAGCAAATCTTCTTCTAAAAGTTCACCCCATTCGATAACAGCAACACCATCACCATACAAGAAATCATCCAAATCAATAGAGTCTGGGTCATTTCCAATACGGTAAACATCTAAATGATAGAGTGGTAAACGCCCCTCGTATTCCCGAACAATCGTATAGGTCGGGCTCTTAATCATCTGATCGATATCAAGTCCCTTTGCGATTCCTTTGGTTAATGTCGTCTTACCGGCACCAAGATCTCCAGTTAAAACCAGAACATCTCCTGCTTGTAATTTTCGACCGAGCTGATAACCATAAGCCATCAACTCATCTTCATTATGACTATAAAACATGAGTCCATTATATCAAAATTCTGCTTACCTTCCAAGTCTCGCCAGTTTTTTCATCGGTAGATTTTATCCAATAGACTATTAAATTCACTAATGACAAGCTTTCTACCACTTTCACCATACAAAAAAAGCCGAAGGTGAGAGAACGTACCTTCAGCTTTTTGTCAAAAACTATATTTTATAAAATAGCCAAGCTAACGAAATTAAGAATGAATAAGAAGTCAAGAATCCACATAACAGCGTGAACTTCTTTTGCTTGACCTTTTACAATTTTAACTAATGTGTAAGTGATGAATCCAGCAGCGATACCGTAAGTAATGCTGTAGCTGAATCCCATAAAGATTGATGTGAAGAATGCTGGAACTGCTTCGCCAAGATCGTCCCATTTAACGTTTTTAAGATTTGAAAGCATCATAACACCAACGATAATAAGAATTGGAGCTGTTGCTTGTGTAGGAACGATTGAAACAAGCGGGCTAAAGAAGCTTGAGATAGCAAATAGTACGGCAACTGTAAGAGCAGTCAAACCAGTACGACCACCAGCACCAATACCTGCAGCAGATTCAACGTAAGTTGTAACGTTTGAAGTACCTGCGATGGCACCTAATGTTGTACCAACTAAGTCAGAGTAAAGAGCACGGTCAAGAGCTTTAGATTCTTTGTTTTCACCAGTTGATGCGATGATACCAACTTTTTCACCAGTACCAACAAGTGTACCGATTGTATCAAAGATATCTGTCAATGAGAAAGCAAGGATTGCCATCAAGACACCTGGGATACGTGAAGCATCTGAGAACAATGAACCAAGACCTTGACTACCGAGAGCTACACCAAAGATTTCTTTCAAATCATTGATCGAAGCTGACAAGTTAGTTGCAGCCCAGTTAACTGAACCAAGATCAACAACACCAATCAAAATACCAACAACTGTAGTTGCAGCAATTGAAAGGATAACACCACCACGAATTCCTTTAACGATAAAGAAGATTGAGATAGCAAGACCAATCAATGCAAGAATAACACCTGGGTTGTTAAAAGCGACCAATCCTGGTGTAGCTGATGCGTTAGCTGTAATTGAAGCAAGACCTTTATCAGCTCCAGTACCAGCTACTGTGTATGTACCAGCATCAATAGAGAATTTCAAGAAACCTGCATTTTTAATTCCGACATAAGCAAGGAAAATACCAATACCAGCTGAAATAGCTGATTTCAATGCTGCTGGAATTGATTCAATAATCAATTTACGAATTTTAGTTACTGTGATAAATAGTGAAATGAGACCACAGATGAATACCATCGCAAGAGCTTCTTGCCAAGAGTAACCCAATGAAAAGACAACTGTATATGTGAAAAAGGCGTTAAGTCCCATACCTGGTGCTTGTGCATATGGAAGATTAGCGTAGAAGGCCATCATCAATGTACCTACAACAGCACCGATAATTGTAGCAAGGAACACACCTTGTGTAGGCATTCCAGCTTGTGAAAGGATTGATGGGTTAACGAACAATACATATGACATTGCAAAGAATGTTGTTAAACCAGCAGTTACTTCTGTACGAACATCTGTACCATGTTCTTTAAGTTTAAAAAACTTTTCCATTTTTAAATGGTTTCTCCTTTAATAAGGTTAATAATAGTCGTTTTTTCTTCTATTTCCGAACGACTTATATAGTCTACCAAAAGATTGTTCAGTTTTCAATAACTTTATTTAAAATTTTCACGGTCTAAAAAAATAAGACATAAAACCTGCAAAAAAGTGAAACCAAGCACGAAATGAATAGCATTCCAGCTAATTACATTCAAAATTTCATCAATAACAAGACCAGGTCTAGTGAAAATATCCCAAGAATTTAACCTTGCATAACGTCCAATATGAATCGCGAAACTCGAAACAAAAGACAGAATTATAACGAAAAGCATCCGGATATAATAATTTTTCAACTTAAAAGTCACCACTATATTCTTCACACTTTCAATACCACATAGAACCCCAAATAAGATACTAGACACGTACAACATGTACAAAATCAAGCTAGTTTTATTCCATAAAACCGAATCAGTAAAATTCATATGAACAATATCGGTTAGCATATAAAAGGTGTTCGGATAAAAAAACAACCATAAGAGACCACTTGACCATCTCACCACTTTTTGCTTTATACAGTAGGAAAGAAGTGAAAAATCAAGAGCTAGCAGCGCCAAAAACATGTTCCATACCAAATCTGGACCTCGCAAATGGTAGTAATAAATGCCAAACGAAATGATTCCAAAAAAGACATGAATCAATACATTCTTTTTAGCCATATTTTCTTCCCCTTCCTTAAGGCTTATTATAGCAAAAAAGTCCTAAAATTACCCTTTAAAACAAATAATGGAGACGAGAATAACTCGCCTCCATTTTTCTATTTAATCATTATCAAGAACAACAAACATCATGACTTGAACGATCATCAACCCAAGAATAAAAGGTATATTAATCGTCAATAAAGCTTTCGCCGCTTCTTCAAAGATATTTAAGTGTTGGTTAATAATCACCTTCCACGTAATTCCTAATGTTCGGAGTACCTGAAAAAGCAAGCTAGCAAAGAAGGACACCCCCATTACAAAGAATACTTGAATATACTGATTTAATTTCAATGGTTTTAAAATCATCCGTAAACTAAGTGTCCCTGCAACTAGTGAAAACACAAGAACTGCCAGATAAATCATAAATGATGTCATCCCATCAGTTGACCATAAAACAGATGTTGCCCATGATCTGTCTGCCACACTAAACAAAACATTTAAGTTGTTTGGATAGAAAAAACACCACAAGACAAATGCTGCCACTCGTAGAACAATGTTTTTAAAATAAAAAACGAAAAATCCCATTTCTACTGTTAACAAGGAAAATAGCACATCATTCATCAACCCATTGCTGTCTGCATGAAAGAAAGTAATGCTTAAAATAATCCCTAAAGCAAACACATGACTCCAAAAAATTTTATACATTAGCGTAACCTCATTTTTTATTAAAACCATTATATCATACCTACTTTTCTTTTTCTTTGCTACCCTTTTTTGTTATAATAACACCTATGACAAAGAAAAAAATGATTGCTCTTGATTTGGATGGTACGCTGCTGCGCAGTGACAATACCATCTCAGATTATACTGTTGATACTATTAAAAAAATACAAGAAAAAGGTCACAAGGTGGTTATTGCGACAGGTCGTCCATACCGTATGGCTCTCGAACACTACCGTCGCTTACAACTTGAAACACCTATGATTACCTTTAACGGTTCCTTGACACATCTTCCTGAAAAAAAATGGGACTTTGAACACAGCGTCACTATTGATAAACAATACCTTTTAGATGTCCTAGACATTCAAAAAAGTATCCAAGCAGACTTTATCGCTAGTGAATACCGTAAAAAATTCTTCATCAGTGCCGATAATCACGACATCATCAATCCACAGCTTTTTGGTGTCGATAAAATCACCGATAAAATGACACTTGATGTAACAAAAATTACTGAAAATCCAAATGGTCTTTTGATGCAAACTCATCACGAAGACAAATATAGTCTTGCCGATGAAATGCGCAAATACTTCAACCACGAAATCGAAATTGATTCATGGGGCGGACCGCTTAATATCTTGGAATTCTCACCTAAGGGCATCAACAAAGCCTATGCTCTCAAGTACTTACTAAAAACCCTAAACATGAACCGAGAAGACTTGATTGCCTTTGGTGATGAACACAACGATACCGAAATGTTGACCTTCGCCGGTACAGGATACGCCATGAAAAATGCTAGCAACGTACTCCTACCATTTGCTGACAAACAAACAGACTTTACCAACGAAGAAGACGGTGTTGCGAAAGAATTGACGAAAATTTTTCTATAAATTTCTGAAAAACTTCTTTTTAGGAAGTTTTTTCTTTTTTTCATCGTTTTAAAAACCTTTTCATGATTCTTTCAAAAAACATAACATTTTTACCGAACATTATTTTGCGAATTATACAATTTAATCGCTTTATTTTGCGGGTTTCTGAAAATTTTTCATGATTTCTGTTATTTTTTCTCAAAAAGCTATTGCATTTTTTGTGAAAACGTTTTACAATAATATCGTTCTTAAAATTTCCTTGGAACGGAAAAGAATTGTCGGACTTGTCCGGAAGGAGATTATTCTTTTTTGTTTCAACGAAAAATAATCATAAGGAGGAAGAACAAGAATGGGTATCGGTATTATTATTGCCAGCCATGGTAAATTTGCTGAAGGTATTCATCAATCAGGTTCTATGATCTTTGGTGACCAAGAGAAAGTTCAAATTGTAACTTTCATGCCAAGCGAAGGACCTGATGATTTATATGCACACTTCAACGATGCTATCGCACAATTTGATGCTGATGATGAAATCCTCGTACTAGCTGACCTTTGGAGTGGTTCTCCATTTAACCAAGCTAGTCGCGTAATGGGTGAAAATCCAGATCGCAAGATGGCTATCATTACAGGTCTTAATTTGCCAATGCTTATCCAAGCCTACACTGAGCGTATGATGGACGCAAATGCAGGTGTTGAACAAGTTGCCGCAAATATCATTAAAGAGTCTAAAGACGGTGTTAAAGCACTTCCTGAAGAACTCAACCCAGCTGAAACAGCTGCTGCAGCGCCTGCCGCACAAGCTGCTCCTCAAGGTGCTATCCCTGAAGGAACTGTCATCGGTGATGGTAAACTTAAAATCAACCTCGCTCGTATTGACACACGTCTTCTTCACGGACAAGTTGCAACAAACTGGACACCAGCTTCTAAAGCTGATCGTATCATCGTTGCATCTGACACTGTATCTAAAGATGAATTACGTAAAAGCTTGATCAAACAAGCAGCACCAAACGGTGTTAAAGCAAACGTTGTTCCAATCAAGAAATTGATTGAAGCTTCTAAAGATCCTCGTTTTGGTAACACACACGCACTTATCTTGTTTGAAACACCTCAAGAAGCTCTTGAAGCTATCGAAGGCGGTGTGCCAATTAAAGAACTTAACGTTGGTTCAATGGCTCACTCAACAGGTAAAACAATGGTTAACAACGTATTGTCAATGGACAAAGATGACGTTGCTACATTTGAAAAATTACGTGACCTTGGCGTAACATTCGATGTTCGTAAAGTCCCTAATGATTCTAAAAAAGACTTGTTTGATCTAATCAAAAAAGCAAATGTTCAATAATTTTTGAATCAAACTTTCCTGTTTTTATCCAAAACACGTAAGCCTTGGTTTCTGGCTTACAATTGCACATTGAAAACTTTTATAAACGAAAGGAACTAGAATAATGTCAGTTATTTCTATGATTTTAGTCGTTGTAGTTGCCTTCTTCGCTGGTCTTGAAGGTATCCTTGACGAATTCCAATTCCACCAACCACTAGTTGCCTGCACACTTATCGGTCTTGTTACTGGTAACCTTGAAGCAGGTATCATCCTTGGCGGTTCTCTACAAATGATCGCTCTTGGTTGGGCTAACATTGGTGCCGCTGTCGCGCCAGATGCTGCCCTTGCTTCTATAGCCGCTGCTATCATCATGGTTAAAGGTGGAGACTTCACTTCTAAAGGTATCGCCGTTGCAACAGCAACAGCTATCCCTCTTGCCGTTGCAGGTCTTTTCCTTACTATGCTTGTTCGTACTGCTTCTGTTGCCCTTGTTCACGGTGCTGACGCTGCCGCTAAAGAAGGTAACATCGCTGCAGTTGAACGTACTCACTTAGTAGCTCTATTCCTTCAAGGTCTTCGTATTGCTGTTCCTGCTGCTCTTCTTCTTGCAGTACCAACTTCAGCAGTACAATCTATCCTTAACGCTATGCCAGACTGGTTGTCAGGTGGTATGGCTGTCGGTGGTGGTATGGTTGTTGCCGTAGGTTACGCTATGGTTATCAACATGATGGCTACAAGCGAAGTATGGCCTTTCTTCGCTATCGGTTTTGCCGTTGCCGCTGTATCTGACCTTACTCTTATCGCCCTTGGTACAATTGGTGTTGCTCTTGCATTCATCTACCTTAACCTTTCAGAAAAAGGTGGAAATGGTGGCGGAACTATCTCAGGTTCTGGTGACCCAATCGGCGACATCTTGGAAGACTACTAGAAAGGGGTACAAACATGGCTGAAAAACTTCAATTATCAAAATCTGATCGTCAAAAAGTTTGGTGGCGTTCTACTTTCCTACAAGGTTCTTGGAACTACGAACGTATGCAAAACTTAGGTTGGGCATACGCTTTGATCCCTGCTATCAAAAAACTTTATACATCTAAAGAAGACCGAGCTGCTGCTCTTAAACGTCACTTGGAATTCTTCAATACTCACCCATACGTTGCTGCTCCAATCATCGGTGTAACTCTTGCCCTTGAAGAAGAACGCGCAAATGGTGCTGAAATTGATGACACAGCTATCCAAGGGGTTAAAATTGGTATGATGGGACCTCTTGCTGGTGTGGGTGACCCAGTCTTCTGGTTTACAGTTCGTCCTATCCTTGGTGCTCTTGGTGCTTCACTTGCTATGGCAGGTAACATCGTTGGTCCACTTCTATTCTTCTTCGGATGGAACATCATCCGTATGGCATTCTTGTGGTACACTCAAGAACTTGGTTACAAAGCTGGTTCTGAAATCACTAAAGACCTTTCAGGTGGTATCATCCAAAAAATCACTAAAGGTGCTTCAATCCTTGGTATGTTCATCTTGGCTGTCTTGGTTGAACGTTGGGTATCAATTAACTTCACGGTTAATCTTCCTTCAACTAAACTTTCAGAAGGTGCTTACATCGAATTTCCTAAAGGAAACGTAACTGGTACTGAACTTCAAGGTATTCTTGGTAAAGTGGCTGATGGACTTAGCCTTTCACCAGAAAAAGCTAATACACTTCAAGGTCAATTGAACTCATTGATTCCTGGTTTGATGGGACTTGCCCTTACATTCCTTTGCATGTGGTTGCTTAAGAAAAAAGTTTCTCCAATCACAATCATCATCGGATTGTTCATCGTTGGTATCGCCGCTCGTTTCTTCGGAATCATGTAATAAAAGAAAGGAAGGATTTCGGTCCTTCTTTTTTTATTATGTTATAATAGAGTAAAAGCTAATTCAGAGGAGATTACATGGCACAATCACTTAACTCTACCGTGGAATTAACGACTACCGGTGTTTCTTATCTTGGCATGGGGGGAAAAGTAGGGAAATTCCTTCTCGGTAATAAAGGTCTTGAATTTTATAGCGACGCTAACGTCGAGGATTATATCCAAATTCCTTGGGAAAACATCGAAAAAATCGGCGCTAACGTTTCTCGTAACAAAGTCAGCCGTCACTTTGAAGTCTTTACAGATAAAGGAAAATTTCTTTTTGCCTCAAAAGACTCAGGAAAAATCTTAAAAGTAGCTCGCCAACATATCGGAAACGATAAAGTTGTTCGTATGCTTACACTTGTTCAAGTCCTTATGAAAAAACTAACAGGATTTGTCAAAAAGAAATAAATCTAGTATAATAAATAGTACGGATAAGTAAGAGTGGAGCTCTTTCAGAAAGTCTGCGGTTGCTGTGAGCAGATAGAGCGACAGGTCTGAAATTCTACCGTTATATCAATTAAGAATAGAAATTAAGTGCACAGGATGTGAAGCTGGATGGAACCGCGCGATTGCGCTCCAGCAGTTAACATGCTGTGCTTTTTGTTCATCTGGGCACAGCTAACCCCTATGAGCGCTAAAAAAACTGGAGGAAACTTATGTTAGATATTAAACGTATTCGTAACGATTTCGACGAAGTCGCTAAAAAATTGGCTACACGTGGCGTTGCTGCTGAAAAACTTTCTGAACTTAAAGAACTCGACGACAAACGTCGTGAATTGCTTGTTAAATCTGAATCAGCTAAAGCTGAACGTAACACAGCTTCTGCAGCTATCGCTCAAGCAAAACGCAACAAAGAAGACGCTTCTGAACAAATCACTGCAATGCAAAAATTGTCAGCAGACATCAAAGCTACTGACGCTGAACTAGCTGAAATCGATGAAAAATTATCTGAATTCACAGCTACACTTCCAAACATCCCAGCTGCTGATGTTCCTGTCGGTGCTGACGAAGACGAAAACGTTGAAGTTCGTCGTTGGGGAACACCTCGTGAATTTGACTTTGATATCAAAGCTCACTGGGATCTTGGTGAAGACCTTGACATCCTTGACTGGGAACGTGGTGCAAAAGTTACTGGTTCTCGTTTCCTATTCTACAAAGGTCTTGGAGCTCGCCTAGAACGCGCTATCTACAACTTCATGTTGGATGAACACGCTAAAGAAGGCTACACAGAAGTTATTCCTCCATACATGGTAAACCACGACTCTATGTTTGGTACTGGTCAATATCCAAAATTCAAAGAAGACACATTTGAATTGGCTGATTCTGACTATGTTCTTATCCCAACTGCTGAAGTCCCACTTACAAACTACTACCGTGGTGAAATCCTTGATGGTAAAGAACTTCCAGTTTACTTCACAGCGATGAGCCCATCATTCCGTTCAGAAGCTGGTTCAGCTGGTCGTGACACACGTGGTTTGATTCGTCTTCACCAATTCCACAAAGTTGAAATGGTTAAATTCTCTAAACCAGAAACTTCATACGATGAATTGGAAAAAATGGTTGCTAACGCTGAAAACATTCTTCAAAAACTTGGTTTGCCATACCGCGTTATCACACTATGTACTGGAGACATGGGATTCTCAGCTGCTAAAACTTACGACCTAGAAGTTTGGATTCCAGCTCAAAACACTTACCGTGAAATCTCAAGCTGTTCAAATACTGAAGATTTCCAAGCACGTCGTGCACAAATCCGCTACCGTGACGAAGCTGATGGTAAAGTTAAACTTCTTCACACTCTTAACGGTTCAGGTCTTGCAGTTGGACGTACAGTTGCTGCTATCCTTGAAAACTACCAAAACGAAGATGGTTCTGTAACAATTCCAGAAGTACTTCGTCCATACATGAGTGGAGCTGAAGTTATCTCACCTAAATAATAAACCTAAAACACCTACTAATCACTTGATTAGCAGGTGTTTTTTGTATAAGAAAAAATCCCCTTTGAACCATTCTCAAAATCAAGAAAATGATTTCTATGAATTGAGGCTAGTACAATGTGGGATTTTTAAAATTTTCTAAAGCGTTGATAACGATTTTCAATTAATTGGTCTAAAGGAAGTTTGCTAAGCTCCTCTAATTCAGAAATAAGATTTGTCTTAATCATCTCAACGATTTCACTTGAGAAATAACCATGTTCTGGAATCACTTTATCAATAACTCCCATATTGTAAAGTTCTCCAGCTGTTATTTTCATTAATTCTGCTGCTTCGGTTGCACGCGAACCATCTTTCCAAAGGATTGAGGCAAAGCCTTCTGGACTCAAAATCGCATACATGCTGTGTTCAAGCATCCAAACCTTGTCAGCTACAGCGAGCGCTAAAGCACCACCAGAGCCACCTTCTCCAATGATAATAGCAATAATTGGCACTTTGAGGTCACTCATCTCAAGCAAGTTGCGCGCGATTGCTTCACCTTGTCCACGTTCTTCTGCACCAACACCAGGATAAGCTCCTGCAGTGTTAATAAAGGTAACTACTGGACGACCAAATTTCTCAGCTTGTTTCATCAAACGAAGCGCCTTGCGGTACCCTTCTGGATTTGGTTGACCGAAATTGCGTTTTACATTCTCCTGTAAGTTTTTCCCTTTTTGAATACCAATAACTGTCACAGGACGACCTGCAAGTCGAGCAATTCCCCCAACGATTGCTCCATCATCAGCAAAATGACGATCTCCATGAAGTTCCATAAAGTCATCAAAAATCAAATTAGCATATTCCAAGGTTGTCAAACGCCCTTGATCACGCGCATCTTTCAAAATTCTTGATACGTCGCTACTCATTTAGCACCTCCATGAAACGCAACTAGTTTAGCAATAGTGTCTGGCATTTCTGTACGTTTGACAATGGCATCCACAAAACCATGTTCCAAAAGAAACTCTGCTCTTTGGAAATCTTCAGGTAAGTTTTCGCGCACCGTTGTCTCAATAACACGACGACCGGCAAAACCAACCAAAGCTTGCGGTTCTGCTAGGATAATGTCACCTTCCATGGCAAAGCTTGCTGTCACTCCTCCTGTTGTAGGGTCAGTCAAGATTGTCAAATAGAATAAACCAGCTTCAGAGTGACGTTTAACGGCAGCTGAAATTTTTGCCATTTGCATCAAACTCATGATACCTTCTTGCATACGAGCACCGCCTGATGCTGTAAAGATGACAACAGGTAATTTTTCAGCAGTCGCCATTTCAAATAAACGCGTGATTTTTTCGCCGACAACTGTTCCCATTGAAGCCATGATAAAGTTAGAATCCATGATAGCAAGCGCTACTTTTTCCCCTTTAATCAAAGCTTTACCGGTCACGACAGCCTCTTCAAGACCAGTCTTTTCACGCATTTTAACCAATTTTTCCTGATAACCAGGGAACTTAAGTGGGTCACTTGTTTCAAGCCCAGTAAAAAGTTCTTCAAAACTACCTTCATCTACAGTAATCGCCAAACGTTCTTTAGCAGAAATACGGAAGTTATAAGAACAAGCTGGACAAATCTTTACAACCCCTAAATCTTTTTGATAAATCATGTGCTTACAAGCTGGACACTTAGCAAATAATTCATCAGGAACCTCAGGAACTTCACGAGGTTCCGCTTGTTTTATAGAGTTATTGGGAGTAATTCGGATGTACTTATCTTTTTTACTAAATAAAGCCATGAAATCTCCTAATCATTTTCCTTATTGTAGTTTGGTAAGAATGTCTCCATCAAGAATGAAGTATCATAATCCCCTGCAATCACATGCTCATCACAAATCAAATCCATTTGGAATTCAACGTTTGTTGTCACACCTTCAATTTCCAATTCATAAAGCGCACGTTGCATTTTCATCAAAGCATCAAACCGATTTTCACCATGAACAATGATTTTTGCAATCATACTATCGTAATATGGTGGAATGGTGTAGCCATTGTAAACAGCTGAATCGACACGCAGTCCAACACCACCACTTGGTAAATACAAATCTGTAATTTTACCAGGACTTGGTGCAAAATTGAATTTCGGATTTTCAGCGTTAATACGACATTCAATCGCATGACCTGTGATTGTAATATCATCTTGTGTTACAGATAATGGTTGACCTGCTGCAATACGAATTTGTTCCTTAATAATATCAACACCAGTAACAAACTCAGTGACAGGGTGTTCTACCTGAACACGTGTGTTCATTTCCATAAAGTAAAATTCTGAGGTTTTCTCGTCAAGCAAGAATTCAATCGTACCTGCATTTTCATAGTGAACTGCTTTTGCGGCACGAATGGCGGCATCGCCAATTTGAGCACGCAAGGTTTTACCAATAGCAACTGATGGACTTTCTTCTAAAACTTTTTGGTTATTACGCTGAAGAGAGCAGTCACGTTCACCAAGATGAACGACATTGTCATGAGAATCACCTAAAATTTGAACTTCGATGTGTCGAGCTGGATAGATGACTTTTTCGATGTACATGGCACCGTTACCGAAAGCCGCCAAAGCTTCTTGTGAAGCTGATTCAAAGGCAGGTACAAGTTCTTCTGCAGATTCGACTTTTCGAATTCCTTTACCACCGCCACCAGCAGAAGCTTTTAGCATAACAGGATAACCAAGTCTATCAGCCACTTCAAGTGCTTCCTCTGCAGTAAATACCTCACCATCAGAACCAGGAATAACAGGTACGTTTGCAGCAATCATCTCAGCACGAGCATTGATTTTATCACCCATTTTATCCATGATTTCAGCACTAGGACCGATAAATTTGATATGCATTTCTTCACACATGGTTGCAAATTTTGAGTTTTCACTCAAAAAACCAAATCCAGGGTGAATGGCTTCAGCACCTGTTACAATAGCAGCTGACAAGACGGCATTCATATTAAGATAAGAGTCTGTCGAACGAGCTGGACCGATACAAATTGCTTCATCAGCCAAAATCGTATGTAAAGAATTTTTATCAGCTTCAGAATAGACAGCTACCGTATTGATTCCCAATTCACGTGCCGCACGAATAATACGCACCGCAATTTCTCCACGATTGGCAATTAATATCTTTTTAAACATACGTCTGCTTTTCCTCCTATTTGGAATGTATTAGCATTCCAGTCAAAATTCTTTTTTTGTCACAGTTTACGTTAAACTACTATTCTTCTTAACTGCCAATAGCAAATGTCAATGTGCCAGAAGCTGCTAATTTCCCGTCAACTTCCGCTTTTGCATCAACTACGGCAATTGTAGCACGACGTTTAACAAATTTTGCTGTCATCACCAATTGGTCACCTGGAACAACTTGTTTCTTGAAACGCACTTTATCCATTCCAGCATAAAAGACCAATTTCCCTTTATTTTCTTCTTTTGAAAGTTCTAGAACACCTGCTGTTTGAGCAAGAGCTTCCATGATGAGAACCCCTGGCATCACAGGGTATTCTGGAAAGTGACCGTTAAAAAATGGTTCATTGATTGTCACATTTTTAACAGCAACAATTTCATCATCACTCACTTCAAGCACACGGTCAACCAAAAGCATTGGGTAACGGTGTGGTAAAGCTTCACGAATTTGTTTAATATCAATCATTTAATACGTACCAATCCTTGTCCAAATTCAACAACGTCTTCGTTATTTACCATCACTTCTGTCACGATACCATCTTTTGGAGCTGGAATTTCATTCATGACCTTCATAGCTTCAATGATTAACAATGTTTGACCTTTTTTAACAGCATCACCAACTGATACAAAGGCTGGTTTATCTGGAGTTGGTGCAAGGTAAGCTACCCCAACAAGCGGGCTTGGTACTTCTTCACCTTCAGCAAAAATATCAGTATCAGCTGCTACTTCAGCCTCAGCAGGTGCTGCTTGCGGTGCTTGTGCCGCAGCCACTTCAACAGGAGCTGAAACAGGTGCAGCTGTAGTAACTGGTGCTACAGGCGCAGTGTATTCATTTTTACTAAATGTTAATTCAGACTCATCTGTTTTAAATGAGAATTCACGTAAGCTTGACTGGTCAAATTGAGCCATCAAGTCTTTTACTTCAGAAATATTCACGCTTAAGCCTCCCAACGTTTAAATGCTAGAACAGCATTGTGTCCGCCAAATCCGAATGTATTTGAAATGGCATATTCTAATTCTGCTTCTTGACCTTGTCCGTAAACTACATTTGCTTCGATATCTTCTGACAATTCACGAGTACCAGCAGTCATTGGAATGTAGTTGTGGCGAATTGCTTCGATAGTTGCGACAGCTTCAACAGCACCAGCAGCACCAAGAAGGTGTCCAGTGAATGATTTTGTTGAAGATACTGGAACATCTTTACCAAGGACAGTTACGATAGCTTTACTTTCACCTTTTTCATTAGCTTGAGTTGATGTGCCATGTGCGTTGACATAGTCCACATCTTCTGGTGAAATACCAGCTTCTTTGATTGCCAATTCAATAGCTTTTGCTGCACCTGAGCCATCAGGAGTTGGTGTTGTTTGGTGGTAAGCATCACAGTTGCTACCATAACCAACAACTTCAGCAAGGATTGTTGCACCACGTTTTTGAGCGTGTTCAAGACTTTCAAGGACAAGCACAGCCGCACCTTCCCCCATAACAAAACCATTACGATCTTTATCAAATGGAATAGCAGAGCGAGCTGGGTCTTCTGTTGTAGCAAGGGCAGTCAAAGCATTGAAACCACCGATACCAATTTCATTAATAGTAGATTCAGCACCACCAGCAAGAATTACATCATGGTAGCCGAATTTGATTTCACGGAAAGCTTCACCGATAGCATCGTTAGATGAGGCACAAGCAGTTGTGATTGATTTACATACACCACGCGCACCAATACGAAGAGCAATGTTACCAGCAGCCATGTTTGACAAAGCTTTAGGGATAAACATTGGTTGAATACGTTTGATACCTTTTTCGTGCATACGAATGATTTGTTCTTGCATTTCTTGCAAACCACCAATACCTGATGATACGATGACACCAGTACGGTCACGATCAACTGTATCCATATCAAGTTTTGCATTTTCAAGAGCTTCTAAAGTCGCATAAATCGCATAAAGTGAGTATTGATCCATGCGATTTTTATCTTTACGAACAAAATATTTATCAAAAGGAAAATCATGGATTTCCCCAGCATTATGAACTGGGATTTCAGAATTATCAAATTTAGTAATTGGTCCGATACCAATTTTACCATCATGAAGATTGTTCCAGAATTCTTCTGGTGTATTTCCGATAGGGGATGTTAAACCGTAACCTGTTACGACAACTCTATTTAATGTCATTTTTGTCTCCTTTTAAGAGAAATTATACTTCTAATTTTAAACTATTACAGCAAAGCAAACAATAGTTTACATTGCCATACCACCATCAATTGCAATGACTTGTCCAGTCAAGTATTCTTGCTCAGCTAAGAAGCTTGCTACTGTTGCCACTTCTTCAGCTTTACCGATACGTTTCATCGGAATACCTGCTAAAATAGCTTCTTGCATTTTTTCGGGAATCGCATCTGTCATATCTGACTCGATAAATCCAGGAGCAATAGCATTGACTCGAACACCACGTGCGGCAACTTCACGCGCAACTGATTTTGTAAAACCAATCAAACCAGCTTTTGAAGCTGCATAGTTTGCTTGACCTACATTTCCTGTCAAACCAACAACGCTAGATAAATTAATAATAGCACCCTGACGCGCTCTCGTCATCGGTTTCAAGACTGATTGTGTCATGTTGAAAGCACCTGTCAAATTCACTTTAAGCACTGATTCGAAATCAGCTTCAGTCATTTTCAACATCAGTTTATCATGTGTGATACCAGCATTGTTAACCAAAATATCAACAGAACCAAGTTTCGCGATTGCTTCATCAACCATGCGTTTAGCATCATCAAATTGTGACACATCACCAGAAATGGCAGCAACTTTCACTTGATAATCTTTAAAGCTATCAAGCAATTCTACTGAAATTTCTGAACGACCGTTAAGCACTACATTAGCCCCAAGGCTTGCAAAACGGTGGGCAATAGCTAAACCAATTCCGCGGCTTGACCCAGTTACAAAAACATTCTTATTTTTGATATCCATGACTATCTCCTATTTTTTAGCAAAACACTTAAGCTTGCTTCGTCTTCAACACTTGCTGTTGGAATACTTCTATCAATTTTACGAAGGAAGCCACTCAAAACTTTACTTGGACCAATTTCAATAACTTCTGTCATGCCAAGCTTACGCATGGTCTCGATAGAATCATAAAAACGAACTGGTTCTTTCACTTGTCTAGCAAGCAAAGCTTTGATATCGTCGTACTGCATGACTTTAGCCTCTGTATTTCCAATCAAAGGAATTTCAAAATCCGAAAAAGTCACTTTATCAAGTACTTCTGATAAGCGTTTGCTAGCAGGTGCCAATAAAGCAGTGTGGAAAGGTCCTGAAACTTTCAAAGGAATCAAGCGTTTCACACCGGCTTGCTTAAGCAATTCTACAGCATAGTTCACAGCTTCAGTCTCACCACCAATCACAATCTGTGCTGGTGTGTTATAGTTAGCTGGTGTCACAACACCTTTAATTGAAGCTTTTTGACAAATCTCTTCAATAAGAGATGCTTCCGTATTCATGACAGCAACCATTTTCCCAGTTCCTGCTGGAGCTGCAGTCTCCATAAATTCACCACGTTTAGCTACCAAAGCAACAGCATCCTCAAAGCTCAACGTCCTTGATGCTACTAAAGCTGAATACTCCCCTAATGAAAGTCCAGCAACCATGTCAGCTTTAAATCCTTTTTCCTGAAGCAATCGATAAATTGCAACTGAAGTTGTCAAAATAGCTGGTTGTGTATAACGTGTTTGATTTAATTTATCTTCTTCCTTATCAATTAAATCACGAAGATTATAGCCAAGAATAGAACTAGCTTGATCAAAGGTCTCCCTTACTATAGGATATTTTTCGTATAAATCACTTGCCATTCCAAGTTTTTGAGCCCCTTGGCCAGCAAATAAAAAGGCAGTTTTCGTCATTAAATCCTCCCAAACGGAATTTGATTTTTTATTTAAATAGAAATATTAATCTTTCTCAATATCAGCCCAACGTTTAGCTTCTTCTAAGATAACTTCTTGAGCTCCATAGTAGAGATCTTTCAAGATTTCTTCACATGTTTCTTCTTTACGAATCAAACCTGCAATTTGACCTGCCATGACTGAACCAGTCACAACATCACCATCGACAACAGCATTACGCAAAGCACCTGCTCCCAATACTTCGATGTCTTCTTTTGTCTTACGACCTGCCAAGAAATCTTTCTCTGCGTGAGTATATGATGTTGTCAATTTATTTTTAACGGCACGTACTGGATGTCCAACGACAGACGCAGAAATAACCGTATCAATATCTTTTGCTTTTAAGATTTTATCTTTGAAGTTTTGGTGAGCATTAGATTCTTTGGCAACAGCAAAGCGAGTTCCCACTTGAACAGCTTCAGCACCAAGTATAAAGACAGCTGCTGCACCACGTCCATCACCGACACCACCAGCACCAATAACTGGAATATTAACCGCATCAACAACTTGACGAACAAGTGTCATTGTAGTCAATTTACCGATGTGACCACCAGCTTCCATACCTTCAGCGATAACCGCATCTGCTCCAAGTTTTTCCATACGTTTTGCAAGCGCAACACTAGGAACAACTGGAATAACAGTAATACCAGCTTCGTGGAAACGTTCCATGTATTTACCAGGGTTACCAGCACCAGTTGTAACAACTCTAACCCCTTCTTCAATCACAAGATCAACAATGTCATCAACAAATGGTGACAAAAGCATAATATTAACACCAAAAGGTTTATCAGTAATTTGTTTAACCTTATCAATATTTGCTTTAACAACTTCTTTAGGAGCATTACCACCACCGATAATACCTAAACCACCAGCGTTTGAAACGGCACCAGCCAAGTCACCATCGGCAATCCAAGCCATACCACCTTGAAAAATTGGATATTTGATATTTAATAATTCTGTAATACGTGTTTTCATGTTAAACCTTCTTAGTCTTTACCAAACAATAATTTGATAGTCAAACTATCATAATAAGAAGAGAGGGAGTAAGATAAGTTTTCGCTTACTAGCAACCTATCCCACAGCCCTTTCTACTAAATATATAGTGGAGTTAGTTTTTAATCCCAACTCCAGCCATGTCATTATTTTGTTTTTTCTTCAACGTAAGCAACCAAGTCACCTACAGTGTTAAGACCTTCTTCAGTTTCGATTTGGATATCGAATGCATCTTCGATTTCAGAAACTACTTGGAAAACATCAAGTGAGTCAGCATCAAGTTCATCGAAAGTAGTTTCCAATTTCACTTCTTCTGCTTCTTTACCAAGTTCTTCAACGATAATTTCTTGTACTTTTTCAAATACTGCCATGATTAATTTCTCCTTAATAAATATATATAATACCTCATGCTATAATGCACAAGTTTGTAACTAGATTTTAACAATTAGACTTCCCCATGTCAAACCTCCACCAAATCCTGATAGAAGAATTGTTTGAGAACCGTCTAATTTGATAAGTCCCTTACCCACTGATTCTGATAAGAGAATTGGAATACTTGCCGCACTAGTATTACCATATTCCATCATATTTGCTAAAAATTTATCTCGGTCAATAGACATTTTTCGCGCCACTTTATCCAAGATACGAATATTAGCTTGATGCAAAAGCAAGTAATCAAGATCTTCAGCTGAAACCTCAGAAGTTTCAATAAGTGCCTTGATACTCTTAGCCACATCTCTGATTGCAAAATCAAAGATAGCCCTACCATCCATTTTCAAGAACTTATCATCCTCTTCTTTTTCAGAAAATGGTGAAGACAAGCCAACTTTGGCGGATGTCAAACTAAGACCACGACTTCCATCAGTATTTAAAGACTCTGCTAGGAAATGTTTTGTTTCTGTTGCTTCAAGCAAAACACCACCAGCACCATCGCCAAATAAAACAGAAGTACTTCTGTCTGACCAGTCTAGTGTTTTTGACAATGTTTCAGCACCAATGACAATACCGCGCTTATAGATACCCGATTGAATAAATTTATCCGCAGTCGAAAGAGCAAACACAAAGCCACTACATGCTGCTGTCACATCCATGGCAAAAGCATTTACAGCACCGATATTTCCTTGAATACGAGCTGCTGTTGACGGCATCAGACTATCAGGGGTAATTGTTGCAACAATGATGAAATCAATATCCACAGCTGATAAACCAGCTTTTGAAAGTAGTTGCTTGACAACTTGCGTCCCTAAATCACTAGTTGTTTCATCTCGAGTGATATGTCGTCTTCTAATTCCCGTACGTGATGAAATCCATTCATCGCTGGTGTCCATGATTTCAGACAAATCATCGTTTGTAATCACTTGTTCAGGGGCATAGGCTGCTGCCTGAGCAATTCTTGCAAATACCATTATTACATTAACTCCTCAAGAAACTTGTGAAGATTTTTAAGCCCTCTCAAAAGTGCTTCAAGTTCTTCTTCATTCATATCTTCCGCAATATGAGAAACCATATTTTTGTGGAATTTATGATGAAGCCTATCTAATAATCTTCCTTTTTTTGTCAAAGTTAAATGAACCACACGACGGTCCAATTTCGAACGTCGTCTTTCAATATAACCTTTTGCCTCAAGCTTATTTAAACTAGTGGTTATTGTACCGAGGGTCAACATCAACTCACGTGCAATATCACTTGGAGTCACATTAGAATTCTTACCAATAATCTCAATGGTATGCATTTCCTTTAATGAAACATCGTTGAATTGACTTGTTCGCAAACTAGTCTCTTCAATAACCTGAACACGATTAAAAATATCAACCAAATATTCATTAATTCTATTATAATCCAAGATTTCACCTCCTAAATAAACTTTGACAATCAAAGTATATCAAACATCAAAATATTTTGCAAGGTATTTTGGGTCAAACTGGAAAAAAAGTTGAAAACCAAACTATTATTTACATTACTTTCCTGAAAATTTCGGACGTCGTTTTTCAGCAAAAGCACGAACACCTTCTTTGAAATCTTCCTTAAAAGCTAATTCTTTTTGAAGTTGCAATTCAAGTTTTGTATAGTCTTCCCAGCCTTCATATTGGGATTTCCACGACATTTCTTTGATGGCACGGTATGAATTAATTGAACCGCGAAGCAGACGTTTCGTTAACTGATTTGTCGTTCTTTCTAGTTTTTCAGATTCACAAAGACGATAAACAATGCCATATTCAAAGGCTTTTTCTGCATTTACCCCTTCACCAGTCATAGCTAACTGAACCGCACGTGTTGTTCCGATAGCGCGACTCATCAAGAAAATTCCCCCAGCATCTGGAGCAAGACCAACACCAACAAAGGCTTGAATAAATTTGGCTTTTTCACTTGCGACCACAAAATCCGCCGCAACAGCCATATTTGCTGCTGCACCAGCAACCGCACCATCTACGCTCATAATCACTGGTTTTGGTAATTTTTTCATGGCAAAGGAAATTTTATTAACTAAACTTGCAATTTCAACTAGCGATTCGACATTATCTGATTCAACTGCACGTTGCATCTCAGCCAAATCCCCACCAATTGAAAAGATTTTACCAACTGCTTGAATGACCAAAATTTTCACAGAATCATCTGCTTTCACTAAGTCTAAAACCTCAAGAATTTCTTGACAAGTTGGAATATTAAAACCATTCGAAATATCTGGGCGATTCAAGGTCAAAGTTGCAACTTCTCCCTTTTCATAAATCACATTATCGAAAGACATCTATCTACCTCCATCAGATGTAATAAAAATAGTTTGGTTATTAAACTATTTAGCACCAGCTATTCTAGCATACTATTCCTCGATAAATCAAGAAAAAAATCACATTTTGATTAATTTAGTTTGATTTTTTAATATTTAAACTATCAAACTATTGTTTAAAAAAAGTAGAATTACACCTACTTTCATCATATTATTTGCTTAATTCTTCAATAACTTGTGTTAGATTATTCACCAGACGACTTGCCTTACTTTGGTTCATATCAAATAACTGATCTTCAATTGCCCAAACCTCTAAATCGGCAGAAACACCAGCCTGAATACCTTTTTCGCTGTCTTCAATAACTAGCGTTTCGTCACTGTTAAAGCCAAGTTGTTTTCGTGCTTCTTGATAAATCGCAGGATGTGGTTTTCCTTTTTCAAATTCCTCACCTGATAAAATCACTGAAAAATACGCTAACAACTGAGTTTCTTCAAGAGCTTTCAAAATATCATGTTTAGTTGAACTAGAAGCAAGCCCTAAACGGTACCCCTTTTCAAAAAGTCCTTTGACCACTTTAAAAGTATCTTCAAAAATCAAGTTTTTGTAAGGAAGCGGATACGTTTTTTTGTAAATAGAATACTCTTTTTGTAGCTGATCAGTATCCCATTTGTCCAAATTGTCACGCAAAATGTCTGGCCAAATTTGTTTCATATTGCCACCAATAAAAAAACTAGGCGGTAAGTGCTTTATACTGATCCCTTTGTCAGCCAAAAACTTCTCACGACGGCGATAATAAAACGTTTCAGTATCGAATAAGACACCATCCATATCAAAAATAATTGCTTTAAATTTTTCCATTCCTCTATTATACTATCTTTTTATTTGAAAAACTACTGACAAATTTTCAGAATTTTGTTATAATTGTATACAAATTTTAGAAAAGTGGAGAAGGTCATGAAAGTAATCAAATTTGGTGGTAGTTCACTGGCTTCGGCTGACCAACTAAAAAAAGTTTTGAATATTGTGAAATCTGATAACGAACGACGTTTTGTTGTTGTATCAGCACCCGGAAAGCGTAACTCAGAAGATACTAAGGTAACCGATACTCTTATTAAGTATTACAAGGACTACACCTCAGGTGATGATGTCACTGCTGCACAAGAATGGATTATCAACCGTTACCAAGCCATTGCAGATGAGCTTGGACTCAGTTCATCAATTATGAGCAAAATTGCAGGTACGATTACAAATCTTGCGACACTCCCAATTGAATGTAACGAATTCCTTTATGACACATTTCTTGCAGCAGGTGAAGATAATAATGCTAAGCTTGTGGCAGAATTTTTCCGTAAAAACGGACTCAATGCACGCTATGTTCACCCTAAAGAAGCAGGTATCATTGTTTCAAGTGAACCAGGAAATGCACGCATTCTTCCATCAAGCTATGATAAGCTTGAAGAATTGCGTGACTCAGAAGAAATCCTTGTTATCCCAGGCTTCTTTGGAGTTACAGTTGATGGCCAAATCTGTACTTTCTCACGTGGTGGTTCAGATATTTCAGGTTCTATCGTTGCTGCAGGTGTCAAAGCAGACTTGTATGAAAACTTTACCGATGTTGATGGTATCTTCGCAGCTCACCCTGGAGTGGTTCACAAACCTCACACAATCCAAGAATTAACATACCGTGAAATGCGTGAACTTGCTTATGCTGGATTTTCAGTGCTCCACGATGAAGCACTTATTCCTGCTTACCGAGGTAAAATTCCTCTCGTCATCAAAAATACAAACAACCCCAAACACCCAGGAACACGTATTACATTAAAACACAGTGGGCCTACAGTTCCTGTTATTGGTATCGCTGCTGATGACGAATTTGCAAGTATCAACTTGTCTAAATACCTTATGAACCGTGAAGTCGGTTTTGGTCGCAAAGTCCTTCAAATTCTTGAAGACTTAAACATCCGTTGGGAACACATTCCAACAGGTATCGATGATATGTCTGTCATTGTTCGCGAACGTGAACTTACACCAATCAAAGAACAAGAAATCACATCATACTTAACTCGTGAACTTGGCGTTGATGAAGTTGATATCGAACACAACCTTTCAATCATCATGATTGTGGGTGAAGATATGAAAAACCATACTGGTGTAACCGCAACAGCAACCAAAGCACTTTCAGATAAACACATTAACTTGGAAATGATTTCACAAGGATCAAGTGAAGTATCTGTTATGTTCGTTACTCAAACAGAACACGAAAAAGAGGCAGTTCGTGCCCTATACAAATCCTTCTTCCGATCAGAAGAGTAAGAAAAGGCCAGAATCCTCTGGTCTTTTCTTATGGTCTAAAATCTGAGAAATACGGTTCAATGCTTTTTAAGAAGTCTTTCTTCCCTTCAAAACGTTCCCCACGAATCACTTTTTCCAACTTCAGTCTATCTTCTCTTCCCAATGTTCTTCGTAAACGTGCTAAGCTATCCTGATAAGCCACGTAATCTGCGACTTGAAAGAAAGATACCTGGGGTACACAGTGACTAATATCACCAATTTCTTCATAAGGCATACGATTAAATTTTCGTTTAAAGGATTCCTGATGGCGGATAATATCTTTAACATGGTTAGAAAATTTTGTTTTAAAGTAGCTATAACGTTTGCCTTCATTAATTAAGAGATCAGGATGTTCCTCTACAAGTTCAAAGAAAATAATACGTCCCTCTTGAATCCAATCCTCATAATCCCAGAGTTTGACAAAATAATAACGGCGTAATTTTAAAATAATTGGTTTAACCGTTTGAAAATAGCGTTCAAAATCCACTGTTTCTATCTCCTTCTCCTTTTTCCCTTTTATTTTTAAAGTAATCTTATTATAAAAATATTTAGGAAAAAGGAACATGACAAAAATGTCCAAATGAGAGCAGAAAAAAAGCAACTCATTGAGTTGCTCTCCGTCTACCGCTTTTAAACTCCGCCAGTAGGACTCGAACCTACGACATCATGATTAACAGTCATGCGCTACTACCAACTGAGCTATGGCGGATAAATGCTAAGCGACTACCATATCTAACAGGGGGCAACCCCCAACTACATCAGGCGTGCTAGGGCTTAACTTCTGTGTTCGGCATGGGAACAGGTGTATCTCCTAGGCTATCGTCACTTAACTATGATTGATTATCCAATCAAAATTGAATACCTATATATTCTAACAAGAAACCTACGCGCTGTCAATATTGACTCGTTTCTTTTTTGGATAAGTCCTCGAGCTATTAGTATTAGTCCGCTACATGTGTCACCACACTTACACTTCTAACCTATCTACCTGATCATCTCTCAGGGCTCTTACTGATATAAAATCATGGGAAATCTCATCTTGAGGTGGGCTTCACACTTAGATGCTTTCAGCGTTTATCCCTTCCCTACATAGCTACCCAGCGATGCCTTTGGCAAGACAACTGGTACACCAGCGGTAAGTCCACTCTGGTCCTCTCGTACTAGGAGCAGATCCTCTCAAATTTCCTACGCCCGCGACGGATAGGGACCGAACTGTCTCACGACGTTCTGAACCCAGCTCGCGTGCCGCTTTAATGGGCGAACAGCCCAACCCTTGGGACCGACTACAGCCCCAGGATGCGACGAGCCGACATCGAGGTGCCAAACCTCCCCGTCGATGTGAACTCTTGGGGGAGATAAGCCTGTTATCCCCAGGGTAGCTTTTATCCGTTGAGCGATGGCCCTTCCATGCGGAACCACCGGATCACTAAGCCCGACTTTCGTCCCTGCTCGAGTTGTAGCTCTCGCAGTCAAGCTCCCTTATACCTTTACACTCTGCGAATGATTTCCAACCATTCTGAGGGAACCTTTGGGCGCC